>Ga0307515_10004424_pt1 | contig 29104 bp, 24 predicted proteins | sample 17_EM_MG_FD_194513 | JGI IMG/M metagenome (GOLD analysis project Ga0307515, IMG submission 194513) | Populus trichocarpa ectomycorrhiza microbial communities from riparian zone in the Pacific Northwest, United States - 17_EM | ecosystem: Host-associated > Plants > Roots > Unclassified | place... | reverse complement strand
ACACCCCTCTCCATCCAGATCAGAACTTTAGATATTTTTATCCTACAAAGTGGTGGTTTTTTTTTTAAAAATATTTATTTTAATTTATTTTAATTTTTTAACATTAACGCATCAAAATATCTGAAAATATTAAAAAAATATTACTTTAAAATAAAAAATTATTAAAAAAACGCTTTTAATAAAAAAAACAAACTCCCTTTATAAATATCACGTCTAAAAAAAAAGATTTTTTCTAATAAATTGTTTGGGAACGCGGTGGAAACCATGTTTCTAAAAAATTCATTTTTTTTAATTAAAATTTAATATGATTTTTATGTTTTGAATTGTTTTGATGTGTTAATATCAAAAATAATTTTTTTTTAAAAAAATTACATTATTAATATATATTTTAACATAAAAAATTATTTAAAAAATAACTGCTAGACACCGCCAAAGACTAAATCATGGCAGCCGGAGAAGCTTGTCACGTGAAGTGAAGTGAAGTGAAGTGAGTGAGCAGGCATGACTTGAGTACAGATTCAATGAACATTTGCCGTATTGGCACATCATTTTCATCCCACCAACAATAAGCAATCAATTGCCCTATCACGTGCACTCTGGCTCGTGACAAAAGAAAGAAACGAAGACATGTATTAATTTATTATATTTATTATGTCGGAGATAAAACATCGAACTATATAGTTCAATTGAATTATATTATTTTAAATATTTGTATAAATAAATTAAATTAGTAATTTTAACTGTTTTTCTTTTAATTTAAAAATATTTTTTTTTATTACATGGCCCTTGTATTTGTTTAAAATAATTTAAAATAAAGTTTGCATTAATGCCGTGAGTATTTTTTAAATATTGTTGTAAATGTTAATTTCAACAAGATGGCAAATAAGATGGTTTTTTCTCTTTAATTTATTTAAATTAGATCTCATTTAAAATTTAAATTAATATTCTCAATAAAGATATATTTATTTTTATGTTGATATTTTTATTTAATAATAAATAAATATTAAAACACTAACTAAACAAGCATAGAGTTCCCAATCTCAAGTTTTTCATTATAATTCCCTCGAAGGGTTTCAAATACAAACACACACAAAACATCTCAAGCAAACAGAAATCTTCAGGCTCAAGATTCCCTAAAATTTTCATATTCATTCCCTCGGGATTTCGAGCCCCTAAGTTGTTAAGACTTGAGAATTACTATCCTTTCATTCAAAAATCTCATGTGTCTTTAAGAATCGCACCATAAAAAGAAAGAAAAGACTCTTCAAGTTACGCAGTCCCGCACAAAAATGTACCCGCCAAACGGTTCCCTGTCATCACCACAGTCCGGGGGCGTTGACACCTCACCGTTACTAACCTCCTCAGTAGCCAACCACCTCCTCCGTATACGCCGTCCACCACAACTTCGAGGCGCTGCCGCCCGTCTCCTCCGACTGGCAAGCAGCCGTGGAATGATGCTGAGAGAACCATCGGTTCGTGTTCGTGAAAATGCAGCCGAGCAGCTTGAAGAGAGGCAGAGTGGCTGGGGTTACTCGAAGCCGATAGTTCTTATTGATGTTGTGCGGAATTTGGCGTTTGTGATAATAGCTGTTGGTGTTTTGGGGTTAAGTTTGGAGGAGAAGCCAAAGGTGCCTCTGAGAGTGTGGATTGTTGGGTATGGATTACAGTGTTTGTGTCATGTTGTGTGTGTTGTTGTTGAGTATAGAAAGAGAAGGAATTTGGGGTTTGAAGAAAGTGGGATCTTGAGCTCTGGGTCAGGGGATTCTTTGGGTTTTGGGACTCATCGAAGTGTAAATGATGGTGAAGATACTAGCCGGTGAGGTTTCATTGTTTGCTGGTGGTGTTTTGGTTCTTGTTTTGTGAAATTCGAAAACAATCTTGCAAAACAAGAAATGAGGGGCTTCTTTTTCCCCTTCACAAGTTGTTTAAAGTTGTGCATTTCATGATGCTTTGCTTGTTTTGGACTGGAGTGAGCATTTTAATCTCATGTATTTTATGAATTTGTAGATATAGTAATCCTTATGCTTTATTCTTGCAGCGTGCCAAAGCGTGTGGAATCTGCAAGTACGATGGTTTCAGTTATTTGGTGGGTTATTGGATTCTACTGGGTCACCGCCGCTGGTCGCCAAGATTTGGAAGAGAATTCACCTCAGCTTTACTGGTTTGTTAGAACAAATTTTGCTTTGATGTGCCCTTTGTATATTTACTTCATTTTTTTTGGTATGTTTATTGGTTTAGCTGTTGGTTTCTTTCGCAGGCTCTGTGTTACATTTCTTGCTTTCGACGCGCTCTTTGTAATCATATGCGCTGCTGCTGCATGTCTCATTGGTATTGCTGTTTGCTGCTGCCTTCCATGTATAATTGGCATCTTGTATGCTATGACAGACCCGGTAAAATTTTCAGTTGGCACACTGGCCAAGCAACTTCTGATTTTGAAAGGATCTATAAATTACAACAGAAAAACGGCTCATTATCTATTTCTTGACATCATAATTTTGCAGTCTAGGACTTGAAAAACTCTGTCTTCTCTCCTCAGTCGTAAATATAAATCAGATACAGCTTTTAGCTTTAAAGTTTTACGATAAGAGATTAAGCCCCGCCTCCAGTTCACATGCCCTGGTGGATGATTTCTGCTACTGTCTGCCATGTTCTGAGAATCCTCCAATTACTCCTCGAAAACGTGATAAGTGGTGAATCTTTGCCTTTGCTCATTCTTCTCAACCTTTGATGAAAGACATTCTAATGATCCATGATGCCTTCATCCCTTTGATGAACCCTGATGTTTCACCCTATAGACCTAAAAAACATAACTTCCTATTAGATGGACAGCTGGAGCAGTAAGACACCATTGATCAAAGGTTGAGGAGAATGAGCAAGGGGAAACATGCTGCTCCAACCTAGAAAGCTTTGGTGTCTATTGGGTCAGCTTGAAAAAACATTACGATGATGATATTTTGCACGCATGAAGGATGTCAAATTAAGCTGCATTGTTGCTTAATTTGGAGGGCAGTCTAGATTCCGGATTTCTCCTCTTTAAATCTTTCTTGATTTGTTATTATTTGTGATCTTTAAAGTTGACTGGAATTGTTACCAATTTGAAATTGAATATACTTTGTATGAATTATCTTAGTGGACAAAGTCTTAAATTGTTGTCCGGAGAGTGCCATAAACACATCATTGTTGTCTCGAAGCCATATTGTTGCTTTTTACTGTTTTTAATTCGGGCAATGTAGTTATATTAATTTTTGAGTCGTGACACATGTTATGTGTACTGGGCAATGGCATTGCTTGGTAATTGTCTGAGGTCATCGGATCTGTTTGTTCAAAAGGCATCAGTTTCATTAACAAAATGCATCTTTTGCTCTTGTTCTTGAATTCGATGTCCCTAAACGTGCATTGCCTTCAATTTGGTAGCAGGAAGGAGCGACAGCAGAAGAGATTGATCGGTTACCAAAATACAAGTTTTGCAGGGCAGAGGCTTTTGAGAAAGTTGATGGTGAAAATCCAGAAATTTGTGGAGGGATGATGACTGAATGTGACAATGACACACCCATTGAACGTGCTGTCTCCCATGAAGACGCTGTGAGTATCTCAACAAGCAATTTGGTATTGTCACTTCTAGAATATATACTCTTTCATGCAACTGTGCCTTAGCTCGAAGCTTCTTGGATTTTTTAAAGTGTTTTTTAAAGTGTGGTAACGGTGGTTTTTTAAAGTATTTTTTACTTGAAAATATATTAAAAAAATATATTTTTGTAAAAAATATTTTTAATATCAAAACGATAAAAAAATTAATTTTAAACTAAAATAATTAAATTTTAGCCTTCCACCGTTTGGAATGCAATACCAAACGGGGGCTAATTGTAAAAGGCTGGGGTATGGGTTGGGCAGCTAAAGCAAACTGAACAGGGAAACAAGAACAATTGGTCTTCCTCTCTTAATGATATGGTTGCTTCTATTATGGAGCTGATTCCCCATTTTCAGCTCTTTAACCTCGATGCACTTCTGACTTGAATACTTGTTGCAAATTATCACAGGAATGTTGCATTTGCCTTTCTGCCTATGAAAATGGAAGTGAACTACGTGAACTTCCTTGCAATCACCATTTCCACTGTATGTGCATAGACAAGTGGCTTTGCATCAATGCAACCTGCCCTCTCTGCAAGTTCAACATTGTAAAAGCTGGCAATCGAAGTGGTAATGAAGAAGCATAAAAAATCAGGTTTTTCGAGAAGAGCATCTTCCCATAATCTGAGTGTATCATACCTTGCAGTTCTTGTTCTTTGACTAAAGAAACAGAGAGTCGATCAGCGATTGGTGCCTGCTACTTTCTAGCCTCCAAAACTCAGCCTGTTGTACCAAATGCAGGCATTCACCACAGGAAATGTGTACATGTTTTATGCTCTGTAATCTGTATATATGATTGAAGTTCAGCGTAGTGTGCAAAGCGAGACACGTTTTTTTTGTTTTAAATCAATGTAATTGGCTAACGAGCTGTATCTCAAGTTGTCAAACTGACATCCAGTGCTCGGAGACCAACCATGGAAGGACAGAGAGATAATATTTTAATTTTCTAAAAATAGGAGATAGAAAAAGAAGAATACGAAATCTCAAAACCAAGCCCGGGCAACAACAAAGACTCACAGAACCAAGCCCAAGAACACAAAAGGATACCATTCCATGCCACAAAGAAATAAACAAATGAGCCGAGAGCGACCTCCCATGCTCTAAGAAAATTCAAAACCTCTAGCAACCCAACCCAGCCATGCCAGGCAGGAGGAAATCGGCGTCCAAAAGAAGAAAACCCAGAGAACTATTATAATACACAGTAACATCAGTATGGGTAAGCAGTGTTTTTGCCACGCTACTTAATCTTTTTTTGTTAATAAGATATAAAATGCCTTTGACATTTCAATGCCATTTTAAGCAAAACAACACTTGGCATCAATCATCTTTTCATAGCCGAAATCAACACCTGCAACGAACATAAAAGATAATAGTTTATAACATAGAACTTGACGAGGTTTAAGGAAAAACTCCATTATATTAAAGCTTTTTCGAGATAGATGGGTTCGAAGATCATAAACAACTGCAAAACAAGTCTTTTGTGGAGATATGAGGTTGCGAAATAATCCATATATGGGTGTGTAATGAATGAACTGAGACTTCTAAATCGGCATCAAAATTCTTTCCTTTGTATTTCGTGGAGACTTCTATACCTGTGAAACACATAAAATTTCATGGAGGAATGAGCAAGGCATTGTATGGAATAGTAGCTTCTAATGACTAGTAGCTATACTGTTGATTGAGAAAGTAAGGTGATAAGGTGGCCATCGTCTAGCAAGAGCACGTTTCAATCTCGTTCTATGAGTCTAATTATAATGAAAAGTTCACAATAGTGTCATTCGGTGTTAAGCTGTTGCTTTTATAATTGACCCTGTGCATTGTTGATTCCGAAGATGATATTTTGCGCGAATGATGTCAAATTAAGCTGCATTGTTACTTAATTCGGAGGAACCTGTAAGTTCAGGATCTTAGACCATTTTGATTTGTTATTTTTTGTGATCTTTATAATTGACTGTAATTGTTATCCTTTTGAATTTGGAAAAATTCATATGAATTATCTTATTGGACAAAGTTTAGAATTGATGCCCATCAAAGTTGTCAAGTCCAGAGAGTGGTCCTTGTTCTTCAATATTCTATGCCTTATCCTGCGTCGCCTTTAATTTGAAACAGGAAGGAGCAACTAGAGAAGAGATTGATCGATTACTAAAATTCAAGTTTCACAAGACAGGGGATTATGAGAAAGTTAATGGTGAAATTCAAGAATCTTTTGGAGGGATGATGACTGAATGTGATACCGACACGCCCATCGAACGTGCTTTCCCCCTTGAAGATGCGGTAAGTATCGCAAGAGGAACTTCTCTCTTCTAGAAATGGATTCACTCTTTGATACAACTTTTCACTATTGGCTTTGGGGGCTTTAGCTCAAAGCTTCTAATGGTAAAAGGCGGGAGTGAGCTGGTTAGCTATTGGCCCCATAAGGCGAAATGGACAGGAAAATGAGAACAATCAGTTAACGACTGTTTCCGAGGGACAACTCCCATGCATTGAACAGAAGCTTCACATTGCAAACACTGTAGCTGGGAAAGGGACACACAGAATCGTTTTTTTTTTCAAAAAAAATATTTCTTGATCAGATTCCCTTTACTCAAGGCTGGATCAATTTGCAACCTTAGATGGTCTCCTTCTCTTAAAGTCATGTGCTTACTTCTATTAAGGGTTTGGTTCCCCATTTTCAGCTCGTTGTCCTTGATCCAATTCTGACATGAATATTTGTTATAAATCACAGGAATGTTGCATTTGCCTTTCTGCCTATGAAGATGGAAGTGAACTACGTGAACTTCCTTGCAATCACCATTTCCACCGTATGTGCATAGACAAGTGGCTTTGCATCAATGCAACCTACCCTCTCTGCAAGCTCAACATTATAAAGGTTGACAGTCAGAGTGGTAGTGAAGAAGCATAGAAATCAGGTATTTCGAGCAGAGCATCTTACCTAGGTGAATCATGTTCCAATGGTGCTCTTTTTGCTCCAGCAGCATCTGCTTGGTGCTTGGATAAGAGCGACCATGTAATCTCAATGTATTATAGTTCTTGTTCTTTGATACAAGTCTTGAGGAAATGGTTTCGTTGTGTTTTGTAAAGATGCAGTTTTCTCTTCTTCCCCACTCTCATAAATCACCAGCTGTATTTACTGGCTCTTTCATAAATCACCAGCTGAGAAATTAAGATCTCTACCTGAATTTCTGGTGGTTACTGGGTGGCACAAACACCAAAAGATGATGATAATTAAACGAAGAGCCCGGTCACGCCTGTGTCATCTTTATATCACGTTATACACCGACCCTACATCAGGTGGGCGCAATTTTCCTCATTGCTCTTAAAGGTTATACCTGCCGGAGAACGAACCAAGGCTTGATCAGCTATTAGTTTAATCGATTTGCATCTGGCGTTTCTATTAATAGAACAGAAACATTGCCTCGCCTTCTTGGGCAATCTATAAATAATTTTATTCCTGCCTCCGTCTTGAATGTTTTCAATCTTGGCATTGGCAAACATGTTCCTCTCGGCAAGAGAGAGCTCAATGACATTCGGACACAAAAGAGAAACAAGGAATAAAAAACATAATGGAATCTGGATAATTTAATGGCCCATCACATTTTATCAATAATATATTTTTATATGTTAGCTTTAAATAATTACATAAGTATATACAGAGTAAAAAGAATATAATTCATTCTTATTCATATCTGGATTTGAACCCTCGCTAGTTAATTTGCAGAGAACTATATAATTTGTTTTGGGACCTTCAACGTAATCAGTAATCACTCCTTCACATTTCTCTCAAAATGTTATTTAATATATATTAATTTTAAATAATAATATAAATAACATAACTAAAAAAGCTCGGTCGACTCATTCAATTTTATAGAAGGTACAAAGAGTTTGATAGTTAAGAAACAGACCCGGGTCATTGGAATTTTACATACTCGTTAACTTCAAGGCTTCAAAATATGTATAAACTGACCTGAATACCATATTGTTTATATTGCAAAACAATTCCAATTTCTCTTTATAATGACAACATGTGATATTGTTCTATTACTGTTTTGAAAATGATTTGACAAAAGATGATGTTCTTGGTCTAGTTTATGTTAATGAAGACTAAATTTATATAATTTTAAAAATGTACCCTCATATCATCATGAAATATTCAAAGAAATAATTTTTTATAAATATTAATCTAAATAAAAAACCCTTCTTAAACACTAGACTTATCTACATAAAGCCCTCGCTATTTTAGATTTTTCAAAAAACAGAAATTTCTTTAGGGCAATATTGTTGAATCACACTTACAGTAATCTTTACTAATTAAAGGAACTTGGAAATATAACTTATTCATGAACAATTATTTGATTTTACATGCATTTGATGCGCTCAATAGATCTCAATTCTCTCATGTAAGGGATAATAAGATAAGATTTAGCATTGATTTTCAATGAATAATTAACCCTAATGATTTTATAAGATTTATAGGATGTCAATGCCTTACCTGTACCATAACAATCATCACTAAAATTTATCAAAGTTGTTCAAATCTTAATTTAAAACTTTTTTTTTTATTTATTCATTAGAACATTTGTTTTCTTCTCGGAGGGTTTCCCAATGCACAATGAAAAAACAAAATTGCACCTAAAGAGATATAAATACAGGTCGATTTTTTTTGTTTTTATTTTTACTCTTTAATATTTCAATTATGTAATACACAAACAGAGGTTATGCTACAGTGTATATATTTTATAACTAATCATTAATTACATGTTATATTAACTTTATTCATGAAAATATATTTAATTTATTAATAAAAGTTCATTTATCTTTAATATTTATAAAATATTTTATTAATGAATTTAGAGTAAAAATAAAATCATTGAAACAAAAATATTTTGTAAAGAAAAATATAAAATTGTTATAGGTATGGGATCGTGTTGCATCAAAACATTATTACTAAATGTTCGTGATCAATGCTCTATTAAAACTGAATATTAATTAGAGCTATTGAGACTGATACATATTATATATTTTTTTTAAATGAAAGAAGACAATTGTTCTTATAAATTGAGATATGAGGAATACCTAGAATTAATATGTGGGTGCTTGTCAAGCGACATGTACATTGAATTGACCCACTTAAGAGTTTCATATGAAGAGACACTTGTGTATATGGAAAGACTCGCATGAAGTTGTATAAGTGTTCCTTAGACTTGAGATTACTAAGTTATTTTATATAGAAAGTGTTATGTTTTGATTATGCGACACGTTGTCCTAATCAAAGGGTAATAAATGGGTAAATATTAAGTATAATATGAACTATATTGAGATATTTAAGTAATCAAGATGATTCATCATCCTAGGTGATTTTGGGAAATTGTTCTACCTGTTTTCAAATAGTATTGATTGTAAATCCTTGCGCACAATGGAATGAGATTTGAAAAAAGTTTCCAATCTTATTCAAATAATCATTGACTATGGTGTTAAGAACAAATATGATTTGATAGAGTAGACACACTCCATGCTATAATATCTAAATCGTAATATTATTAATAAAGGGATAATAATTACACTAAGAAACTAGTTATTAAAAGATTAAGTCAAATCATTCATGATTTTCCTGATATTTAGGGGATCATGCCAGATTGTTAGACTACGTACTTGATATTCAAATATAAACCAATCAATTATTGAATTGATAATAAATCATTTTGTTTAATGCTATTTTATTTAGGATTATAGTTTATATTTGAACCAACTTATTAGAGAACCTAATGGTTCACACATATAAGAACCATTAGTCAGAAATTAAAATGGAATGATTAATCAAGTGTAACTTGATTGTAAATAAATTTTAGAAATTGAGAACTAAAATATAATTAATATAAGGGTTTAGAAGATTTCTCACTAGTGGTTCGTGTGATTGTTAAAGGCTGAACGCTTAGATGACTTATGGTTTGCAACAACCTAGCATTGAAGAAAATATTTAAAGCTGGAAAAAACATCTGATCTTCAAGTAATCTTTGCATAAACTCTAAACAACTTTAAATCTATATAAGAGGATCCTTGAGACTCTAAAAAAAAAAATTAAATTTATAGTTTCTACAACATGTATGTGTTTCAAGAAACCCAACACTGCTAGCTAGACCTACTGGGCTCTCCCTCCTCTTTCTTTTCTTTTTTTTTTGTTTTTTCTTTTCTTCTCTCTAACTACCCATATATTTTAAACCTCATTGTCAGATATATACCTTAAAAATATTTTTATTCGTAGGAATGCATCACCTAACATACACCACACCACTCTCTCTCACCCATAAACAACCTCTCTCATGCCAACCTTTCATCAACAGTCATTCCTACGTCTAAATCGACATTAATTCTTCTGGCTTGACAATTCTTTTCTTGCCCCAAACACTCTTTCCATTAGTGACTATCCTAAGCCTCACTTTGCATCTACTTTCTTGCCCTTACTAACCTTTCCACTAATGAATTACTCCCAAACACCAAACTATCGATCAATGACAAGCGTAGCATACTAACCAATGACTCAACGTTTTAAGAAAGTAAATATTACCCTATCATTTTCTCCCACTAGATAAGCTTATATGACTTATGGTATCTATAAATATCACATGTCACCAGATAAGAAAGTAGACAGACTTATGCTAAATTGACTTATTACTTTCCTATCTAACACACCCTTACTCTCATGTTTCATACACTTTTGTTTCACATATATTTCACCCATTTTACATTTATTAACTTAAGTACTAAAAGATCTTTTATTTTGACATGTGATTGGTTATTCATGTGAACACCAACCGGACAAAGTCAAGACCAATATCTCAACCTAAGACACAAAAAGAAATTCTAAAAAAGGGTCTGAAGCAAAAATAAAATAAAAATAAAGAGGATCAATCTACAATTTCAAGGGGAGGAGAGAGAAAATAATAAATAAAAAAGGCCCACATGTGACAAACTGCCTAACCACCCCTGCCACGTGCCACATCAGGAAGAAGAGGACTCAACAATGCATCCAACGACATGGCTAAAAAGCAGTTTTAACCATCGAGAGGTGACGCACTCGTCGTCTGAAGTGTACGAGCACTTCCCGTATGCCAATATCTTTTTAAAATTTAATATTATTTAAAAAATCATAATACCCTTGACAAAATAATAAATAAAAAAATAACTTGAAAAGACAAAAATGATCATTGACCAAAAGCAACTTTTTTTTTTTTTTTTTACTTTAAGGTCTTCTAAGTAATCTAATCGTGTATTCAAAATTAAAAAAGTGAGACTATCCCTGGACATAATACATACATACATACATACATATATACACACATATACATACATATATTATTTTTAATGATATTTTCATATTTTTATTGTTAATAAAAATTAAAAAGATCTTTTACCCCCATCAACCACCAAATGTTATTTGATTCTAGAGTAAAATTGTTATTTTATTGCTGTAATCCAGGGTAAAATGTGTGTAGGTTACAATAAAATACTATTTTGCATCCCTTTCCCATTTAATTTATTTTGTTATGTTATGTTATATGATGTACACTTTTTGACGTATGGTCAAGAATCAACAGAATTGAGAGGAAGTTGGATGGAGGGATTGTATTAATAAAAATCTTAGATTACAAGGACCAAATAAAACATGAAAGAGTATAAGGTCCATATTGAAAAGTATCAAGAGTAAAAGGACCGAATTCTACGATCAATCCCTTTTGTTTTTATGATTTGGTTTTCTTCTACAAGCATCAGCAGGAATCCAGGATTTCAAAAGCATTCCTCGAAGACAAAAAGTTTTCCCACCTGATAAGACAAAAGGAAAAGTCGGTGACCTTCTCCTCCATCTCTCTTCAACATTAAGAGTAGTGTTAATACTTAGCTAGGGTTTTTAATTACCGCTTTATAGGTAACGCTCCGAACCATCTCTCAATGTCTTCACTAGGGTTCTAAAGAACTGGAATTTCTGTTTTTTTATTCATTGTATCCTTGCTATTGTTATTGTTTCTGAAATTTATGATTAATTTGACTAAGTTTGGTTGCTGCTATTTTTCTAGTTTTGTTTATAAATGCAATTCAGTGGCTATTATTGGTGCTTTAGCTTCACCTCACTACTTTTTTTTTTTTGAAGTTTAAATTTTCTGGGTTTCACTTAATTTTTGCTTTTGTGAATTCTAGCAAGAAAAACACAGATTTTTTTGTGTTGGGAAATAAAATTACACAAGGCTCCATCAACATAATTCACTGAACTACTCAATCTTTTGCATTTTATAGGGCAGGTTTTTATATTACTATCTGAAAATTTGCCACATTGGTGCAGGATTAAATTGCATTTTGCTAAATTAATAATGGGTGGTGCATCATTGACAGAGCTATCATTTCCACAAAACGATTTCCTTGAGCCATTGTTTACTGCTTCAAAATCGTCTGATTTGAAAGAAACATTAGAGATTCTGATAGCAATAGCTAAAACCGATGATGGTCGTGCAGACCTTGCTTCCAAAAACATTCTCCCGGTTGTCCTTCAGCTTATCACCCATCTACTAAATGATCCCTTTGATCATGAATATCTCTCACTCTCTTTAAGACTCATGAGAAACTTATGTGCAGGAGAAGTTGCAAACCAGAAGTCTTTTATTCAATTGAATGGAGTTGGGATTTTTTTGACAGTTTTGAGGTCTAAAAAGGTTGCTTCTTCTGAACCAGATCATGGGATTATTCGAATGGGCTTACAGGTTTTGGCGAATGTTTCTTTGGCTGGGAAAGAACACCAACAAGCTATTTGGGGTGGATTGTTCCATGATGAGTTATATATGCTTGCAAAAGTTCGGAGTCAGGGGACTTGTGATCCTCTGTGTATGATTATTTATGCCTGTTGTGATGGAAGCCCTGAATTAGTTTTGCAGCTTTGCGGGAATCAAGGGTTGCCTATTGTTGTTGAAATTATACGAACTGCATCTTTAGGTTAATATTTTGATTTATTCTGCACAATCATGCTAATATGAAATTTTCCCCCCCCATCTCTTATCACCTTTTGTTTGAATTGTATTTATGATTGTTTTTGGTTGCTGTTTTACCAGTTGGTTTTGGAGAAGAGTGGCTGAAGTTGCTTCTCTCGAGGATTTGTTTAGAGGATATTTACTTCCCTCAACTCTTCTCAAGAATATATAGTGTTTGTAGTTATTGTGAAAATGGAGAGGAAATTAGTTTAAGCAGCAATCCATTTTTTACTGAACAAGCATATCTTTTAAATATCGTGTCAGAGATTTTGAATGAGCGACTGAAGGAGATTACCATTCTCAATGATTTTGCTTTGTGCATTTTTGGAATATTCAAGAAATCAGTTGAAGCTTTTGAGTTTGGTTCTAGAGCTGAATCTAGGCTCCCGACCGGGTTTGCTGTTATTGATGTCCTTGGTTACTCACTCACCATTTTAAGAGATATATGTGCTAACAATGGTGGAGTTGGCAAAGAAGATTTGGTAGATGTTGTTGATTCACTCTTGTCATCTGGACTGCTTGATTTGCTCTTATGCCTGCTTCGTGATCTAGAGCCTCCAAAAATAATCAGGAAAGCCATGAATCAGGCTGGTAACCAAGAAGCAACCACTTCTTACTTCCCTAAAGTCTGTCCTTATAAAGGATTTCGGAGAGACTTAGTTGCTGTCATTGGCAATTGTGCTTACCGAAGAAAGCATGTGCAAGATGACATTAGGCAGAAGAATGGGATGCTTCTAATGTTGCAACAGTGTGTTACAGATGAAGATAACCCATTTTTGAGGGAGTGGGGCATATGGTCGATGAGGAACTTATTGGAAGGGAATTCAGAAAACCAACAGGCAGTCGCTGAATTGGAGCTTCAAGGGTCAGTTGATATGCCTGAACTAGCTGGACTTGGTCTCAAAGTGGAGGTGGATCAAAATACTCGGAGTGCAAAGCTTGTTAATATCTCGTGATGGTATTGGCTTGGCTAATTAGATTGATTCTCTTGATCTTGTTTTCTGAATGGTATTTCTAAATTCTGTAAGTGCTACGTCAGCTTATATTATTTCCTAGAGTATAGATAATGAGAATTTACAAAACTTAGTAATAATATCTTTTGCCTTCATGGTTCAGCTAAATTTATTTTCTGATTGGTGCTTGGCTTCCTTACTACCTACGCCATCTTTTTCATGTCACTGTCATAAAAAAGGTCAATTTTTTTTAATCATCACTCATCATCTACAGGAGACTTGTTTTTCTGCAAGTGCTTCACACAAGAGGAGTTAATTACATCATGCAAAGTTGGGTATCTATGTTTGTCTTTTTTGAAGAGGACTTGTATGGATATTCTTTTTGCAGGTTTGTGTGTATAACTGAATGGCCGAGAAGACATGAAATCAACAGGAGTCGGGAAGACTAAGAAGACTTTCTACATTTCCGCATAATTCAAGATTTGAGGCTGTGAAAGAGAGTTATATACAAGCCACTTTGGTTTATGCAAAGACTGAGAAATCCTACTTACTAAAAATTGTGGAATACTTTCCAAAGGATTTGAATTCGTGTTAGGTTGGTGTTATTAGAATGATCTGACAGTCTTTTCCCGAATCTCTGAGGGAGTGTTGTATGAAATATGAGCTAGAGCGTTGAATGTATTCTGCACAATTTTACCTCTCATTATTTGATATCTGAAGAGCTTGAAAGGTGATTGCTTTAGTTAAATGTTAAGTGCTATAGCTCATTCGTGTTGCCTTTTCTAAAAGGAGTAATACATATTTCTCACTAATGCACAACATTGCGTGATTGTATGTGCTAAAGCTTGTGGAGAGCATTTTATGGGTTGTAGATGAGTTTATCATGAAATTGTTTCTACCAGCTTCTTTTGCGGGAATTCTTGCAAAACTTCACGAGCGTTTATTGTATTCTGCACAATTTTACTTCTTTCGCTCTGATACTGGAAGAGCTAGCGAGGTGGTTGCTTTTGTCAAAAGTTGAGTACTCAAGCTCGCTCGTGTTGCCTTTTTAAGAGGAATACATTATTCTCATGAGCATCGAATGTATTCTGTACAATTTCTTTTTGGTTGTATGCAAACTACTATTGCTTCTGCCGCCCTAATGCATGTGCATATTTTTATTAGCATTTAGTACAGCCTTGAACGAAACATACAGGCGCATCCATTTTATTCAGTCTAGAATCCATCTGCACTCCTTATCTTTGGTATTCTACTACTCTCTCTGAAATTTCCATGTATAAGATGACTTGGGATATTTAGTTTTTATCCACAAATGTAAAAGATAATTAGTTTAGGCCAGGATTTAAATTCTTATGACAAGGTTCCTTTTGCTTTGTTGTTAACTTAATGCGATATAGATATGGCGATTGCCTGTAAAGTTTCTTTATTAATCCTTTCATTGCAACTTGGTTCGATGTTATAATAAGTTAAGCCATTGTCTCTGCTCACAAATCGGCTACGTCCCTGCTATTTAGCGTTCCTGTTGTGGTAACAGTGCCACCCGATCTAGCACATGCTACAGAAATGGCTATAAACTCTGTATTTGACATCTCTATTCGGACCATATGCAGCAAAAAAATTGAAGAACTCTATCCTGATAATACCTTCTCGTGTGTTGTTTTGATATTATTTTTTATATTTATACCCTGATTTATTTGAAAAGAATTTTTTTTGGTACCTAATATAGAGATTGACCTACACAGAACGCTCCTAGCATTGCAGTCAGCGATGACCGCTACAGTGACTTCAAGCAATGAGTTATTTTACTTTTTTGTTACATAAAAGTAGGGGTTAATGCTTTCCTACATCTCTCTATTCTTTATTTTATATTTAGAATGTCTTTTTACTATTTTTCATCTTAATATCATCTGTAGTTTCTATACTGTTCTTGTAATGTATAAGAAAAGGCACCCTAGATTCTGTACTGAATTCAAACGGTTATCACCGTTGCCATTTATTGAGATGCTTAATATTGTATGAATTCTGGAGTATTTTGCTCCCTTTTACTGCATGTTTTGAAGGAGCAGGAATTGATGGGATATTATCAATGAGTCCTACTCTCCTTTCGCATCTTATGTTTCAGGTGTGGAATTTATGCCAAGTTATTGTTCCCAATAGCTTGCTGATTAGGTTTTTCTTCACCTGCATAAAGAAGTTGTAGGACACCTACTGTTATAAAGAACAAGCAGTACACCAGTTCAAGCAATTGCCGTTTCTTTTCTTTTCTCCAGTCTCAAACAACTTAAAGGTTAACGCTTTGATTCTCCTGTTCATACGTTGGGATTTCCTGATGCTAGAAGTAAGATGGTGAAATGTCAGCTTATAATGACTGAATGCTCCTCAGGGGAAAGTCCAAAAGAAAACCTGGGAATGAAGATTGGCAATAGATACATTTAGTTAAATCTGAATGTCTCTTATGCATTTTCATTCAAACAGCAATCGGAACTATTAAATGTAAGAGAGGTTTTTTTTTTTTTTTTTGGCAAGGCAAAAAACTAGCACCAACTGGAAATAACCAAATTGGAGAGAGGGGTTTCCTGCATCAGAGCTATTGTCAGATCCTACAATGGGTGAAGAAGTGCCGACACAGGTATTATCTATACATGAAGATTTCCTCGAGTAGTATCCAGTGCTTCAGAATCATCTGCGTTGGAAGAAAAATTGGAGATTTTTACTGAAGGTTCCAAAACTGCTGCTGGCCGTGCAGACCTTTCTTCCAAGAATTTTCTATCTGTTGTCCTTCAGCTTATAACTCAATCTTGGCATTACCCTTCCTGCCATGAATATGCTGTACTCTTTCTAAAACTCCAGAGAAACCTATGTGCAGGAGTATCTGTCAATCAGAAGTCGTTCATTGAATGAAATAGAGTTATATGGTTGTTTCAACTGTTTTGAGGCATAAAGGGGTTGGCAGTTGTTCTGTTCCAGATTGTGGTATCACAAGTTTTGGCGATTGTTTCTTTGGCTGGGAAAGAACACCAGCACGCTATCTGGGGTGGATTGTTTCACCATGTGTTTCCTATGATTGCAAAAGTCCGGAGTCGCGAGACTTGTGATCCTATTTGTATAATTATTTATGCTTGCTGTGACGAGAGCCCTGAATTAGTTTCTGAATCTCTGTGGGGTTCAAGGGTTGCCTATTGTGACTGAAATTCTGCGGACCGCATCTTTAGGTAAATTTTTTTTCTGCACAATTATTCTTGTATTCATTCAAGTGTTCTATTGTCTTATCACCATCTGTTTGAATTATATATTTATGATTGTTTCTTGGTTGCTTTTTTACCACTTGGTTTTAAAGAAGACTGGCTGAAGTTGCTTATCTCCAGGATTCGTTTGGATGAAATTCACTTTCCTCAACTCTTCTCGAAATTATATCATGTTTGTAATTCTGAAAACGAAGAGGAAGTTGATTCAAGTGGCAGTCCCGTTTCGACCAAGCATATCTTTTGAATTTGTTATCAAACATTTCGAGTGATCGACTGAAAGAGATAACTATTCCACATGATTTTGCTTTGTCTCTCTTTGGAGTTTTTAAGGAATCAGTCGATCCATTGACTTTGCTTCACGGGGCGAAACTGGACTTCCTACAGGATCGATCTGCCGTGGTTGATCTTCTTGGATACTCGCTTACCATTTTAAGAGACATGTCCCACGCAGGGTTTGGTGGATGTTGTTGATACGCTTTTGTCACCTGGACTTCTTGAATTGCCTTTTAGCTTGCTTCATAACCTTGAGACTCCAGCAATAATCAGGATTGTCATGAAGCAGGCTGATAACCTAGAAACAACTACTACTTGCACTCCTGAATTCTGTCCGTACACAGGATTTCGGAGAGACATGGTTGCTGTCACCGAAGAAAGCATGTCCAAGATGGTAGGGAAAAAAATGGGATTCTGTTTATGTCGCGACAGTGTGTTACTAACGAAAATAACCCATATTTAAGGGAGTGGGGCATTCAAAGAACAAACAGGCGATAGCTGAATCGGATCTTCAAGGGTCAGTCAATGTGCCCGAACTTGCTGGACTTAGTCTCGGAATGGAGATCGATCAAAAGACTCAGCATGCAGTGCTTGTTAATGTATCATGATGATGCTATCTTGGTTAATTGGTTTAAAAATTTGGTCTTCAACATTCTGTAACTACTGCATACCGGTTCCTTTCAATAATCACTGCTTGTGGTGTTGGGTTTCTGCATGGAGCGCTTCCGCTTTCTAGATTTTGAGGCTGTGAAAGAAACCTTTGCATATGCAAGCTACCTGTGGCTTGTGCAAGGACTGGAAAATCCCACTTCCAAGGTTATAGAACAGTTTCGAAGGATTTGGATTTTTGTTATTAGAATATGATCACAAGCAAGGAAAACCTCATTGAAATGTATTCTTCACGATTTTGCTTCTTGTTATCTTAAAGTTTCTGCCAAAAGTTTTCAGTACTAGAGCTCATTTGCGTAATTGCGTTGCCTTTCTTAAGAGGTTTACTACGTTGTTTCATAAATTGTAATATCTTAGTGGTCACCGGCTTCAAAGAAAATTGGAAAATATATTGCTTTTCATCCAGTTTCAAACAACTGGAACGTTAACTCTTCGATTCTCCTGCCCATGCACTGGAATTTCCAAACGTTAAAAGTAGTATGGGTGAAGTGTCAGCTTATAAAGCCTGAAGGCTCCCCAAGCAAAAGTTAACTGGGAAATAAATGCACTTGTGAAATCTGCAAGTTTCCTATGCATGCTCTTTCAAAAACAGCAAGCACAACCATAAGAATATAATTCGAACATCAGTCAAATAAAATAAAAATCTCCAGATGTTAAACATTCATCGTAAAATCTTTATGTAGCAGTTGTGTTTACACAAATATACAAAAATACAAGCTCTTCATTCTCAATCGAGACTTCGGCACAAGAAGGAATAATTTTCTTGAAGATGTACAATGAATAGCATCCTTCATATCATGGGTTTTGTGAAATTAATCATGTTTATGCCCCCAAAATACAGCGAGGGTGAACATACATTATCATTGGCTTTTTAACAAGTAAAGATGGGTATATTTCAAAACTCTGTGCTTGAATCACTATCCTATATGTATATTCATCCTTTTTGATCTAATAGCCAGTGGAAACTTGACATTACAGATTTATTTAGATGGTCAGATTCTCCTGAATTGCAAGAAACGAACCTATTATATTTCCTCCCACATCTGGGAAAGTTTCAGATCCAGGAATAGGCCTCACCTTGCCCTTCCGATCAACTTCAACTGGGTACTTTAGCAGGTGCCCTGTCATCTCTGATATCTCCTCAGAGGCGAATTGTTTCCAATTCATCTCCCCCATTGCTTTAATTCTCCTAACACATTCAAGACTCTCTGGTTTTGTAAAGCAGTCCTCAATAACTCCAGTATGCTCTGCCCAGAGAGACATCCGATATCCATGGATCTAAAAAGGAAGCATTTTGTTCAAGAAACAGCAAGTCAGTTAGCAAATACAAGAAATTTCAGAGTTTCCAATATTAAATAAAATATGTAGGTTTTTTAACTGCATCCTGAGGCAAGGATGAAGGATAAACAAATAAAATCTCCATCTCTCATGTCAACTTTTCATGCATGACTGTCATTGTTGACAGGAATGACTGACAAAAAACTGGTTCTACAGTCAAGTGGCACAACAGTTCAGATTCTTTGATATTTTCTAATTCACATTTTCTTTCAAAAAAAGTTTCCTCGTATTAATTTTCATATTTTGTTTTTCATATTTAATTTATTCATTCAACCATAATCAGACAAAAACAACTCTTCAAGCACCATAAATAATTCTTCAGCTTTTACACAACCGCAGACATTGCTTCACTATTTCAATGCTGTGTTGCACTATAATGCCATCAAATCATTATTGTTGTTCTTCTAAACTAGTTTTTTTTTTTTTCAAGTAATTCTCCATTTTTCAAGCAGAGAATCCTTTTTCTTGTGAATCATTTGTCATATTGAGTTTCTGTTTTCAACTGTGACAGAAACAGATGTGGTTTTCATATTATCTCGATGAAGGTTACCTGTCCAAGTGGATTAGATTGTTTTCTTGCCCAGGTATGTTGAGGTTGGTAGGCTCCCATTGCAATCTCAGTGTCTCTAGTGCCCTCCATGGAACGCTGATTTATGTTCGCAGATCCCAGTATTACATACTCATCATCAACTATCATCCCTTTTGAATGAACGTAAATCATGAACCGCCGGCTTTTCCGACTAAGTGCCTGGAAATGCCACAATACAGCACATTATTAAGGAGAGAAGGATGGAGAGAATCTGAAAAATTTAGATGGTCTCAAATGAACCAATATCTGACCCTGCTCATACAGAAACAAATAAGAAAATAAAATAAAAGGTATCAAAATCATCAAATTGCAGCAAATTCTCCGGCTGTGTGTTAAAAATAGAGTTGAGGTATCCAAGTATGAAATTCAAATTTTCTAGGATAACAGGATTCAAGGACGTCATTTTGCATCAGAGGTTTCTCATTTTCCGAATAACTGCAAAATACATTGCATGAATGAAACAACCGAGTTCAAGAATGAAGATACCTGAGGAGTGTGTGAACTTGGGGGACTTGGCATGCATGAAGAATTAAATCCATCTACAGATTCACGATTACCAAGACAGAAGAAGTTCAAGAAATCCTGCGGTGAGAATGCTTCCTCAAGTCCGACCTCCACTAGAGCCTTGTAAATAGTCTCGTACATCATTTGCATCGTTTTATGCTGCAGCAATTATCAACATTCCCAGATTAACATAACATAATACCACCATTTAGTGCAGACTTTTCTGTTGCATGACAAATCTTAGTTCCATTTGGCTTTCCAGTTCTTGGGTCTAGAAACTCAAAAGAGTAAAATATGAAACGACAAAAAGTTAAGCTATTTAATATTTTATTGGATGATGCAAATAGCTAGCAAGTAGAAAACATATACAGATAAATAAACTAGGCAAATTAGTTCCGAGCTGTTAACTTTTTATAACCAACAAGTTAGAGTAGGTTTGTTTATAGATTTTAGGTCATGTTCTACCCCAATAACATGATGCAATCCCCTAACAAGCTGTAACAACAGCTTTTTTACGAACTGATTTTTTCTATAAAATTTTTTCGTATTTACAAAGTGAATACTATTTTATCATTGATATCACTTGCTTGTCATCTTTCCCCATGAAAACACAGATCTCTACCAGTGAATTAGGACCGGGTAAAAACTTTTATTAGTATCCACAAACTTTTACCTGTTCAGATTTTCTTTTAAAGACATCAATCATGCTGACTAGTAAAGCACAAGAAAGGGCAAATGGCCATTCCTAACAAAACAAAGGTTTCGACTACCAAATCTGTAGCTGGAACCTACCTGCCAAAACAAAATCCTTTGTGTAGCAGCACCAGTTGGAACACCCTCTGGCCACATCGGAACAACAATGTAGGCAGCAAATCTCTCATGTGCTCTGATTTTATTGGCAATCTTTAGTGCGATTTCCATAGGAATCAAATTATTAGCCCCTGCAAGAAGGCAACATGACAACAGTTCAGTATCTAAATAAATTTTTTTGCTGGAACTATAGAAAACAGCTCTTTACAGCAATAGTCCATCTAGTTGAGATACTGAGATACCCCAGAAAAGAACAATACATGGAGAATTTTTGTTGTGAAAAAGTAGCAAGTATGAAATCAACTAACACCACATTGCACACATAAACTGTACAAAAAAGTCAATTATCTACCTTAAACTTGTGAGGGACACCCAATAAAAGAAAAAAATGTACAACTTTTCTTCTGGCACAACGACAGAAGGATCCAGGATATTGTTTTAGTTGCTTTCTTTCTTTTAGTTTCTTATTTGATTGAGATTTCTGTTTAGATATTGTTGTTCCTTTTAATTCCTCTATCCTTCTTCAGCATTCTTTAATCAAGGTTAAGACTTCCACTAATCGTATTTCCTATAATTCTTTTGGATAGTCTGTTTCTTAATCGTGCTACATACTCTCCCATGTTACTTTATCACTAACCTTTCCTTTTTTAAAGCACCTTCAATTTCTCCACCCTTCACAATTGTGCCCCAGTTACCTATTTGCCCAATTCTTTTGCAGTATTTTGGTTAAAGAAGGGAATGAAAAATTAATGAACAATGAGAGGAATTCAGGTACCATTACATCTTTACTCCAACAAAACTGAGTACAATCTTTGTTTCAAAACTGCAAAGTTCGTGCTTTCCATGTTGACTAGAAAACAGGGAAGGCAATGAAATGCAGTCTTCAAAGCAGCCTGCCTTAACATGATTTTTTCATAAAATCAGATAAGAGGTTCCTCACCTAAATCTTTATATGAACTCCAGTTGTACGAAGACCCAATGAAATACTGGTTCTCTATGTAAATAAAATGCTGGGCAGCACGGATGGCCATCACATATGCTGTATGTATGCTCATGTCAATGAGTACATTCTTTCCACACACCAGGTTCTGTTACAACAGAATAGTCAGTCAACTTCCACACGTAGCCATGAAAACACAAACACCTCCCCCTTGCACATGCTCAATAGAGAAACAATGGGCAACCGGTTGCCAAATATTCTCTTATCTTGATTTTTTACTTGTCAAAATAATAATTACAATAACCATCTCACCTTTTTTGTGGCATCCTTTGGATCCTTTGGGAAGTCTTTCACGGAGTTTGAATCAATTGATCGAAAAATCTGTGGTTTAGAAAAGGCAAAGTCAAATGCAATTTCATTACAGCAAACTATATTCAGCTCTAAGACCAAAATAACCCCTTCCCATCACAGTGCATGATCCTTGAGCAGGCTTGGACAAATTACCTGAACATGCCAAGCTTCAGGATCGTCCTCACTAACAGGAGTCTCGAAAACACCTATAATGTCTGGAATTCTGTCTATCCTGAGTAAAGCATCATCATATGATGTTTTTAGTTTTTTAAGCCCCTTAGGTTTTGCAGCCTTCATCCAACGCTCCTCAAAGTTAGTTAGAACATCATATGCTGCTGGACCATCTATTCTGCTGTGCAAGTCATGCCACGGTTCTCTTGGGCAATTTGCGACACTACCCTGCTCAGTATTTAAACAACTACATAATTAAGGAAAGAAGACAATGATTTCATTACTTCTAAAAGTCAACTCTAAGCAAGAAGATTATGTCTGCTTATCTTTTATATCATCAATAACATGCCAAATAGCACTTCTACAACTGAATCATATAACCAATCACAAGTGAACAACAGCAGAGGTAAAATTTAAGACTTACAGTGAAAGTAGGGTTGTGATAGTCATCTTTGTGCACATTTTGCAGCGTCCTAAATAGAGGATGATCTGGAGTATCATATCGACCATCACATAAATCAAGTCCACCAACAAAAGCTATGATTTTTCTTCTATTATTGCCAGCATCAGCATCTACAATCACAGTTTTCTGGTGATGTGTATAAATTGTTCCGACCTCCTGATAATTTGAAACAGCAGAGGAAATTCGGTTAAAATTTCCACTCCAATACTAAAAAAGAAAACTTGCTGGAATGAGAAAGAATGCTCTCAGGTATTGCCGATTGACACATGTCTCCTGCTTCACCTCACTGAGCAAAAAAAAAAAAAAAACAAAGAAAGAAGGAAAAGAAAAGGTAACATGACAACAAATTTCAGACAAATTCCTTTTAAGAACATGGAGGAGCAGCAAGAAGAAAGAATATCTATGCTACAGATTTTCTAACTACTATTAGCAAAAAAGTGAGCAATGATCAGCTTGTGATACTGAATTAGTTACTGCAGGGCTGCTGGCCTGGAGTACGCTCAATTCAGTTAAGGTTTATACTTAGCAATTACATTCTGCAATAAAAGAATTATATGTAAGAGAATTCTTTTAGCACTTAAACCAATGACCAATCATAATAAATGCTCTTGTTATGGTAGGTAAACTGACAGGCTCAACATATCAAAGATGTTTGTCACTCGCCAGGCACTAAACACTGCTTCAAAGCAATAACACAGCTCAAGAACAGTTGTAATTTGGGATAACTAACCCTTTGCTTGACCCAGCTATGTTTTTTCCCAGCATTGCGAGGACAAAGAAGCACTTGAACAGATGAGTGTTTGAAAAAACGGCGAGTTTCCTCATCATGGGTTGCCATAATCCCATCCTGCATTTTAGAGAGGTTTAGTGGAAGAGTTAAGAAGCTCTCCAGTTGAAATTGAAAGTACATAACCACAGGTAGCATAATTTAAGATGAACAGTTTGAGGATTTAGCAGGGCATTTCCTTGAAATCGTGGATCATTAGACGGAAGGCTTATGCTCTACTCGAGCCCAGACAGAAAGTACATAGATCATAACGAATGCAAGAAGACACAACTGACAACAGAAGCAACAGTTTTCATAATAGCAATAATAATCAGATATGCAAGCAGAAATCAAATTTGCAAAACTACTCACATATAGGCCCACAATTTGTGAAGGTTTGCAGAGATGAAAAGGTGGTAGTTCCAAGGACATGTATCTGACCACAAACTACAGTAGAAAACTGCAATTATACAATTATATGTAGGTAAGATTCTCACCGTTTTGTATCCCAAGACACTCCTTGAAGTAGGATCATCCCAAACAAGAAGCAGCACTCTTACACCTTCCTGGGACTTGGACCTCAGAAGATCCCCGAGGGTGACACCTGAATGCTGACCACCATCCCGAACCAGAGTAACTTTGTGCCACACAGACCACCCAGTAATGTAAATTAAGCGCCGGGCTTGTCGTATAGCATCAAAGATATCTTGCCAGCATTTTCCGTGCAGATAAGGCACCCCGTCATCAAGTTGCACATTTGGAAGGCGCCCGTCCGGAACATGGGCATCTTGATAAAGAGTAACTGTTCCACCTTTCCTAAGAGGAAAATAGGTGCCTGGCACACCATGATAATCAGGACCAGCACCAACACCATGGCGATAAACGCTTAGTTGCTCCATGGGTATGTACTGAATTGAAATTCTCAATGCAGCACCAGGCTTACACTGTTTACCATTGTTATTCAAAATAGGGTAAACCCCCTCAATTCTTTCCCCTGAACATATATGTTCAACTGGAATTGCCACAACTCCTATCAACTGCGATCCCACAACATCATTGTCCTTGACAACAAAATGCACTTCTGCAGCGCGATGTGCAACAGGAACATAAAATTGTTGCATCCATACAGGATTCTCGCTATTGCTAATCACAAAAGTCCTCCCAATCACAGCATCAGCCACCGAAATCGAAACATAAGGATCACTGGTAATCTTGGTGAACGCTTGTCCTTCAATCTTGCTACTTACAATTCCAGTGTATTTGTTGAACATATCACCTAAAGTCTTGTGGAACATGTCCATGTTTGGGAGATTCTTTGCATCATAAACACAAATGTCCAAATTCCCATGCAATAGCAAAACCCTCAAAGACCCTTTACCACCTGACACTGGCACAATCTCCATACCCTGGCCATGCTTTGATCCGTTAAAGGAGGATGTATGTGCATAAGCAGAACCAGGATAGTGACCAGAAGAATCAACTTTGCTCGCATAATTTTCCTCCCAGTTACTTGAAAACGAGTCATTAGGAAAACCATAGAATTCACGTGGGGGACCATATCCAAAACTAGAGCCCTGATAGCTTTGAGGGGAATCAGGCACTGGAGGCACTGAAGGTGCTGGTGGGGATGCAGGCGCAGTAGGGTGATTATTCCTATCATTCAAATGCATATTACTTACTAAATCATCCAAAGGTGGATAAGCAGAAGAAGTACCAATAACAGCGGCATCAACTTTATCAGGATTTGATGATGATGATCCAATTCCTAAAGATGAAGAACTATCTTGTCTATGATGATCGGAAAAGCTATCATCCCTGGAGGGTGCTTGTGAAATGCTATCAGGGGAAGGATATTGGCTCGATTGAGATTGAACATAAGGGTAATTATGAAAACTTCCATTATTTTGAAGGATTGAGTTTGAAACATGTGGAACTGGTGGATATTCAGCATATGGTGATGATGGTGATGAATAAGTTAAAGGACCAGAATGGAGGCGGTTAAAACCTGAAGGTCCTGAATCTGTTGTTGGATGTGGTGATGGTTGTAGGTGGTGAGAATAGTCTAAAGGCCCCGAATGGCTTGTTGGATATGGTGCTGAAGGTTTTTGGTGGGAATAATCTACAGAGCCTGAATGAGTAATTGAATGTGGCGGTGTTGCTGTGTATGCAGATGGAGGTGGCGGATATTGGTAAGCACCATAAGGAGGGTATGGTCCATAAGGGTAGGGCTGAGGAGAGTAGTATGGATCGGATGGTGGATACCCATAACTTGGAGGCGGAGGAGGTTGGTGAGGGTATGGATATGGATTGTTGTAAGGGTATGAAGAACCATAATTATTATCCATTTTTTCAACAGGAAAACATCAAAAGAAAACTCTTTTGTGATTCTTTATAACGGTAAAAATTGCTCATAAACTCAACCAAAACATGCAAAAAAAACCCCTCGAAGATTCATTTTTTCCCCTTTTCTTGATCAGATTCAATGGACAATCCCCTGAACAAGAAAAGGGAGGGGAAAAATCTCAAACTTGCTAGGAACAATGAGGCAAAAAGAGAAAATGAATCACCTTTTTAGAACTTATGTGAAAGAGTTTCTTGTAATCTTCAATGAAGAAGAAGGAGAACAACAAGAACAAGAAAGAAAAACAGGAACTGGAAGTGCTAAAAAAAGAAAATTTTATCACGCTGACAATGGCCGGCGTTTTCAGGTTACGCGGACGCTGTCCTAATTTTTGGTAAAGATCCAAATAACTGAGAAAATCTGGCAATTTCCACATGGAAAATTTATATTGGGCAAATGTCAATGTTTACATAAGCACACCATCATATTATTTTTCAATTTTTCTTTTAAAAATACTTTATGGATTCTTTTATATTTATTATGACATTTACCCTAACACGCAAGGTTTCCTTTGAATTTCTATCAAGCTTAAAGTAAATTATAAGTTAATCCTTGTTTCCAAGAAACAACAATAAGTTAGTCCATTTGGAGTCCAAAATCATATGTTTAATCCTTTGACCAAAAATCTTTTAAATTAATACCTAAAATTATAGGTCTGATAACCAATAGAAGGTTGTAATTTATAAGGATTGTATGCGGAACTTTTTGAACCAAAGGGACTAATGTAGTAATTTGTTAGAAATATAGATTTACCCTAAAGTGTCTTACGTTATCATGAAATAAAATAAGGATCTGATGATATAGTGAAATTCAACATCTGAGACCTGTCTGCATTTAGAGTTTTCAACAGCAAGAAATATATTTTCTTCGGAGCATCATAATAGTGATACTAATGTGACAAGACAACAGCTTTCACCTTAAAAAAAAGAAAAGAAAAGAAAAATGGTAGCAGGCAGGGCAGCATGTCCTTTCTCCGATTCTGGCTTTGCCAGGTGGAATTGAGGTCATCGACAGGGATTGTCTTTTCCATCCTGTCCATCGAGGCTTGAAATAAATAAAGTTTTTAGAAGAATAGTACCTTTACCTATATTTTGCAACCAAAAGTGAGCAATTGACTTTCTTTCTTTTATTGGCTTGAAATAACCAAGAAGGCTCCAGTTTTTGTATTTTTGGAAATCTTCAACTGTTGACTTTTGCTTTTGCCTACATTACCAGGAGGTTTTCAGATAGAATGCACAGGATTCTAGATGAGTTTTTGAGTCTTTGTTTCTATGCAGAGACCACAGACTTTTGGCTGGGAAAATTGAATTTTTCCTTGGTAGTTATTTTGATTTTGATTTTAAAAGATTCAGAAGCTAAGTGATAAAATTATGGGGTTTGAAAGAGTCTAGAAAAGAAAGACATGCTCTGATTCGTTGGAAAATTAGAGCCCACCTGATGGTCAAGGATCTTTGTTTTATTCTTTAGCAAATAAAAGAAGTTTCCAAGTAACCTTTAACGACATTACATAGGATTTGAACTGGAAACTTCCACTTTCTGGATTTTTTTTCTGTCTGGTCTGCAGTCTGCACCTAAAACAACTTTGTTTTCTTATTCTGCAGTCCTGAAACTACTGCCAGGTTACTGCTATTGGACTTCTAACACTATAATTTCCTGACAGCCAAACTAAAGATCCAAAAGAGGAACTGCCTTCTCTACCTTTTCCTCGTGAACTAACAAAGGTCACATTGTAACTCAGTTTCTGTCCCAATTTTTCAAAACTCAAACTCTTAGGCTCCAGGATCACTGATACTCCATTGGGTTCTTCCACTTTTACTGCATAGGTGCTCCAAGGGGTCCCGACATTTGTCAGGGTTCTCTTGTATTTCACCCTGTTATTTCGAGCATTGCCTTCAAAATTCACTGCAAAAGAAGGGTAGTTCAGGTCACCGGGCTGGAGAGCTTTATTGTCAGGACAAGTGACATTACGCCTGGACACTTGAGCTATTTGAGAAGATGTGTAGTTTAGGCTGCAAAAATAGTTTAAATAGTCTTCTATGGTAATGTCATATATCAACCCTGGATCTGAAGCGCTCTCTGGATCAACATGGCCCGAGCCAAATGCAAAAGGGGTAGCTGATGCAGAGTTGCTGGACCCAGCATCTGCAATTGGAGATCCCCTGTTGTCTGTAACATAAGCTGTTGTCATTAGTGCTGATTTGATTGCTGCTGGTGACCATGTTTTATGGACTGACTTAAGTAGTGCAGCTAGACCACTAACATGAGGGCAGGACATTGAAGTGCCTGAAATTACATTGAACAATACGCTTCTTTTGTCGCTTTTAAGTAGAGTTGGGCTAGTCATTGGTGGCCACGCTGCTAAAATGTTCACCCCTGGTGCAGTCACATCTGGCTTGATCACATCTGGTCCCACTGAACTAGGTCCTCTGGATGAAAATGCAGCCAACATTGGTGCAGGATTACCATACACTGTCCCTTTGAAGGCAATCGAAGCAGTTGCCCTTTTAGTTGAGTTCATATACTCTTTGACAGCTATACCTGCTGAGGCTCCTAAAGAAGTTGCCGGCAGAAAGTGAGCGTCTGCGAAAAGCTCTTCCCCTCCAGTTTCTGTATTGATTAAAAGCATTCCTGTCCCTCCTGCCAATTTCACTTGCTCTCCTTTTTCGGCTCGGCCATTCATTCCCCTCTTGCAAACAACCATTTTGCCTTTCACCAACTTTTTCTTCAGCGACCCAATTATACAATACTCAGCTCCTTCGCCACCTGCAGTCCCTGCATACACTAGTGGTAACTGTGCTGTTGCCTTGCCTGTATATAGAGATGCCCCTTCAAAAGTTTGTCCATTTCCAAGCTTGACAGTTGTTGGAAACCTTCGGTCGGTGTAGCTAGCAGCTACTGTCATGATCCATGGAGCATTGTTGTCAACTGAGGAGATAGATGGACCTGAATTGCCAGCAGAGCAAGAAACAAAAACCCCCTTTTGGATTGCCCCA
>Ga0307515_10004423_pt1 | contig 29105 bp, 7 predicted proteins | sample 17_EM_MG_FD_194513 | JGI IMG/M metagenome (GOLD analysis project Ga0307515, IMG submission 194513) | Populus trichocarpa ectomycorrhiza microbial communities from riparian zone in the Pacific Northwest, United States - 17_EM | ecosystem: Host-associated > Plants > Roots > Unclassified | place... | reverse complement strand
CCTACTAGTAGTCCTTAGTTATTATTTAAAGCTAGCTCGTCAGTTTGGGTACTCTGGCTGCGGTAGGAAGAGGGCGGCGGTGGTCGTAGGAAAGGTGCGCCTGCTACGACTCGGGCGCGTCGGGCGCGACAACGAGATAACGAATTGGAATTGGGCAAATTGGGCAACGTAGTCTTCTTCGCCAGGTTTGATTTGGTAATTCTAGCCATTAGAAATAGCTTAGGGAGCTATAGAAGTTAAGATAATTTGGCTTAAAGTAGGTGTATATAGGCCTAAATACCCCGCGCGGGACTAACAAAAATCCAAACCGTGTACCAGACCTTCTAACGAAGGTCTTGCCAAAAGCGGCTAGCGGCTTGGCAAAGTTAGCCTTGGCAAGAAGGTCTGGGAACGAGACAACGAGGACGAAGTCCGCATGCAATCTATATAATCATCAACCGCATCTACTGCATCACAAATCAATCAATATTCATCGTCTGCGTCATCTCTATCATCAATTAGACCCTCAAGATACCTCCGCTGTGACCCCATGACCTTGTAATTCCAACAAGCAGAGCCTTCGATCGGGCCGACCTCTCCCCCAAATTACAGATACAGAAGGTAGGCATAGACAGGTAGGCACGACAGGCAGGCACAGACAGGTAGGCACGAACAGGTAGGACGGTAAGACAGGTAAGACAGGTAGGACAGGTAGGACAGGTAGGACAGGTAGGACAGGTAGGACAGCAGGACAGGCAGGACAGGCAGGCAGGAACTAGGCCTAGTTAGGAAATCAGCACACGGCCGGTGGATCATCGGGAACACCGCCAATCGACGATTTGGAGCCTCCGCGCGAGGCTCCTCAGTCGATCGCCCCGACGCCCGAGCGATCGTAGAGCTCCTATGACAGACACAGGCGGTAGGCAGGAAAGATTTGGAATATTTAGATTATATAACGTTTTACACAAGCGAGCGCCGCACACGGCCGAGCGCCGCAGCTCAAAACCCCACCAAAAATTAGAAAATTCATACTTTAATATCTTAACAACCACTAAATAATAAATTCTAATAATTTAGATCTAGACTTTTATATACACTTTATAGCTTCTATTAAAGTTATATAGTAAATAGTTTAGTAGTTTTTAAGATATTAAATCTTAAAGGCTAAAATAGGGCTAGGTTGCTATTATCTTAAAAACTACTAGACTATTTACTATATAACTTTAATAGAAGCTATAGAGTATATATAAAAGTCTAAATCTAAATTATTAGAATTTATTATTTAGTGGTTGTTAAGATATTAAAGTATGAATTTTCTAATTTTTGGTGGGGTTTTGAGCTGCGGCGCTCGGCCGTGTGCGGCGCTTGCTTGTGTAAAACGTTATAATTAAATTAAAATTTTTTATTTTTAACTAGCTGTAAATATTGGAGTGGAGTATTAATATACCTTATTTTTAAATCTAGAATTTTTATTATTATCCTGATGGTCCTAATAGCCTTAATAGTCCTGATAATCCTAATAGTCCTAGAGGTCCTAGAGGTCCTAGTAATTTGGGCGACCTCCTAATAGGTTTCTGTGGGTATCACCCGGGGGGTACTGCAATTGTAATATAAGGTAACTGTTTTTTGGTTTTATTTGTGTCTTTCGCAGAGGATTATAAGGATCGCGGTGCCTAAATAGGGGGCTGATAAGTCACCGTAAGGATGACTAATCAGAGACATGACTACGTAACCTCTACTTGTATAGACACTGGCGACATTTATAAAAAGGAAAGAAGGTATAAAAGTATAAAGGAGAAGTATATAGGTTAACAGGTGCTTAGGGTAGTAATTGCGAATGTCTCGGGTATTGCGAATATTACGGATATTGCGGATATTGCTACGGATATTGCGAATATCGCTACGGATATTGCGGATATTGCGGATATTGTGAATATTCGGATATTGTGGTGGAGATAGGTAGGCGCGTATAAGGTGTTACTAAGGTGTCCTATAATAGAGCGTAGTTAAAGTTAGAACCGAAGGTGTGGCGGCTTTAGAAGGTATAAAAGTTGTTACAGACTATAGAGGAAGAGTAGGTAGAAGAGCTGATAACTAAGCATTGTATAAGGTTATTCCTCCTCCTAGGTCTAGTTGCTGTTGTCGGATAAATTATAATAGGGTATGCTGTTATCGGCTAGGTTGCTAAGGGTTGTACTGCCACTGCTGGTTAAGCTGCTGAAAATTATACTATTGCTAGGGTATAAGTGCAATAGGTGGTTAAGGTGTTACAGGGATATTTGTAGAGGGAGCTATAATGTTTATTAAGGGAACCGTGATGTTTACAGAGGGAGCCGTAACATTTATAGGCGGGGCCGTGACGTCTATAGGCGGAGCCGTAACGTTTATAGGCGGAGCTTACGCGGACGGAGCTTACGCGGATAGGGCTTGTGTGGGCGGAGCTTGTGCGGACAGAGCTTGCGCGGGCGGAGCTTGTGTGGACGGAGCTTGTGTAGACGGAGCTTGTGCGGACGGGGCTTGCGTGGACGGAGCTTGCGCGGACGAGGCTTGTATGGGCGGAGCTTGCGTGGATAGAGCTTGCGTGGGCGGAGCTTGTGTGGACGGAGTAACTTGCTAGGGTGTAGATGCAATAAGTGGTTGAGGTGTCCTAGGGGTAGTGGTAAGTAACATTAAAGGACTTGGTGAACATAATTTAAGGCAATAGTTAATAACGTATAAATTAAAGAGTCCTTTATTGTTAATATATAGCTTAATTTCTGCATCTAACTATTCTATACGGTCATCCTTGTGAGCGATGTTGTATAGTGCTTATGGTACTGACTCCTTCTTATTAAAGACCTATACTCTATTACATTGGAGCAGTTATTTAAGTTCCTTAATTGCGGACCTATTAGCGTCTTTAAATGTCTATACCTTAAAGTTATTAAAGTCCTCTTGGTATAATTCCTATAAGCTTTTATCTTTAAAGTCCTATTTAGTATACTTATTGATTTTGAAGTTAATGTAATTGGTGATATCCTCTGTAGTAGTCTCGTTGGTTAGGGTGATCCCGTTAGCCCAGTTTGGACGTTAGATTTCTATATTGGACATGATTGACTGGCGTAGGTCGTGGTGTAGGGTTGTGGTGTAGGTCGTAGTGTAGGTAGGGGTGCTGCTAATGCTGCTGGTTGTTGATTTGCGTGGTAGACGCGAACCGAACGAAGCCTTGGTAGGAGTCGGTTCTTGAGTTCCCAGGGCCTTGGTAGGAAGGGTTCTCCTTAGTAAATGTGACGTGATTAACGGGCCTTGGTAGGAGCGATCGCGTGTTGTCTCTTGTTGGGTATTGGGTGCTGCTGACGCTGCTGGATGTACTGGCTTAGTAAAGAGGTTGTACTGGGTATTGGTATGCGTGATGGACGCGAACCGGACGAAGCCTTAGTAGGAGCCAGTTCTTTGAGTTCCTAGGGCCTTGGTAGGAAGGGTTCTCCTTAGTAAACGCGACGTGATTGATGGGCCTTGGTAGGAGCGATCGCGTATTGTCTCTCTTCGTAATGACACCTGGCTGATCTGTGATATCTACTGATTAGTGTGGGTATTACCTGGGGGGTACTGCAATTGCAATATAAGGTAACTGTTTCTTGGTTTCATTTGTGTCTTTTGTAGAGGATTGTAAGGATCGCGGTGCCTAAATAGGGGGCTGATGAGTTACCGTAAGGATGACTAATTAGAGACATGACTACGTAACCTTTACTTGTACAGATAGTTCCTAATAGGATGCCGAGTGTAAGTGTCTTTTAGAGCTCCTGACAGCCCTAATAGAAGCTATTAGGAGCTATTAGTACTATTAGGAGGTATAAATATTTTGCTAATATATAACCTAGTATACTAGATCTCTAGTATAGTTTCTATTTTTACTATATAAGGATTCTCTATCTAAATTCCTCTATAGTTTCCTTCTTTTTTCGCCTTATAAATGGATCCTTAAAGTCTTCCTACTTTTTAATCTTAGTTTATTTAATAGTCCTTATTTATATCTAAAAATCTTAGTTCTATAGGATTTTTAATCCTACGCTTACTTCCTTCTTAAGCTTAGCTCTAGCCTTAGTCTAACTAGGCTTTTATAGTATTCTTATCTTATCTTAAGAATTTTAAATCTTACTTATCTCGTCTTAAGAATCTTATACCTTTAGGAAACTTCGTCCTAAGCTTATTTATATACCACTAAACTAAGCTATTACTCTACTTTATTAGTTATTATCTGTTATAGGTCCTTAAGTATATCTTATCTCTTCTTAAGAATCTTAAGCTTGTAGCCTTTTACCTTTATTAAGTGCTAAAGTAGTTTATTATTTTACTTCTCTTATATCTTATAAAGCGATAGATATCGTATTTAGTAGGGTCTTAATCCCTACTAATATTCCCTATTCTATAGTGGAATTATCCTCTACCTCTTTTATAATATCTCTAAGGTCTATATACTCTTAGTAAGCTACCTTTATTACCTTATTATTACTAAATATTTCGCTTATATTAAATTTATTATCCTTAATATCCGATTTATAAAATAGTTTATTAGTTCCTCTAAATTTTAATAATTTTAGCTCCTATAGCTAATAGCTTACGCCGTACTTAGCGTCCTTATAAATTTAGTATACGTTATTATAATAAAACGCAAAACTCTTAATTAAACATTCTTTAGTTTTTGGTAGTATACTATTGTCCCTCTATACGTATATGTCTTCTACTAGTTTTATTTCTTTTACTATATAGTAACTCTAACTACTCCTATAGTCTTTAACGTAATAACTTTATTTTCCGCAATTTATATAAGCCCCTTTTTTAAACTATTTTTTTACTATAAAGTCTGCCTAAACGTCTTCTGCTACTAAGATCCCTAGTTTAGCCTCTGCTTTTTAAACCTTTAATTACTTAATCCTTATCCTCTAGGTTTTTATAGTCGTCTATTTTACTTTTTAGATTCTTTAATACCGCTTAGGTCTATTAGCTCTACGCTATACTATAATTTCTAACTTTAACTTTACCGTTGCGTACTTTACGCCTTATATAACTATAGAACTCTATCCTAACCCTTCTTAGTCTACTCTCTTTAGTAGATCCTATTATTAATCTTAATTAATTAATTAATTAATTCTCTAAAAGTATCCGCATCTTCCATTAGAATAATTACGTCTTAAACTTTTACCTTAAGTCTCTGTTTATACTGTACTATAAGCGCCTTATTATTCCATTTAACTTATATAGCTAATATTTAAAACTATATTGTGTATTTAATTACTAAAGTTCTTTATACTAGGTTTTGAAGTTTCTGTTCCGCCGTAGTAGTTACCTTTAGGTCCCTAAATATCTATATTAGGCGTTCCGTAAATCTATTCTAGCTTAAGAACATATATTATACCTCCTAGTTAGTAGTTGTTATACTATATTCTTATACCTCTATAAGGTAAGATTTAAACTACTTAAGTGCTCTTTCTATTAAGAATAGTCCTGTATAAGCGACTTAATCTATAAACATTCCTAGTTTTACTCCCTCTTGCGTAACCTTAAAGTGTATTTACGTAAGGAATCCTTTAAGTTTTAACTTCCCCCCTAAGAATCGCTTAATTAAGGGTAACTTAACCTTAGCTACTCCAATTCTATTAATCCTTTCTTTAAATATTCTATTATTATCTATTAATAAATTAACCATTTCTTATAGCTGTCTAATAGTAACTAGCTAAGAGTTAGTATCTGCTATGCTAGTGTCATTACCTAATCCTAATATAGTTGCTGCCGTTAACGGCGTCGTGGCTACTACTTTTAGTAGTATGTTATTTAACTTCTTTTACTATAACCTTAGTAGTAAATATATAATAAAGCCTTGTAGGAAATACTACGGTAGACTTATTAATAGACTAGGTATATAGGTATAAAATAGTTAACAACATAAATATAACTAGTAGAGTAGTTGCCTAACAGATTAATTCTAATTATATTCTAAGATTTACTATAAAGAAGAGAGCTATCTATAGAGACCGTGTGTCTTTAAATATATAACTCCTCCCTATAGTAAAGGTTTAGTACGTTAGTACGTCAGTACGTTAGTATATCGCGTTCCTATATTCCTACGTTCCTACGTTCCGAACTTATAACGTGACTAGCCATATAACTTAACTACCCCTTATTTCATAGCTTAATCGGTTCTAGCGCCTCCTATACTATCTTAACTAACCCGTTTATGTCTATTTTTAGTAGTCGCACTACTACCGATATAAGGTCCGTAATACTATATATAATACTGCGTATACAGCCTCTAGGCTATAGCGCTATAGTTTTATATATATAAATCCTTTCTAGGTAGCTTTATATATACTAGAAGCTATATCCTAGTAGTTTATAATTCCTTAGTAAAATACTAAGTTATTACAACTATTAGGGAATGAGAAATAGTAGGAAAAACTATAAGAAATCCTAATACCTATCCCTGTCCTTTTGTAATTTATTTTTATTCTTTTACTCTTTAATATCTTTTTGTTACGGGAGTTACCTATATATATTCGTCCTGTAACACCTACGCACGTCCTATAACTAGCCCTATTTCTTTAACTACATTAACTTAACCTATTCTATTTCTATATCTAAATGTCTTTATATTAACTACGTAAAGTTATACGTACGTAGCCTTCTTAATTACTACCCCGTTTAGTATATTATATTTTAGTTTATACCTACTTCTGTAACACATTTACTGGGGTCCTAATAAGAGTTGCCTCCTTTTAGTATCCTATATATTTTATTTATTCTTCTATAGAACCTTCTATACTAGTATTATATACTAGTTTAGTTGCTTTAAGAGTCTTATAGTCTTTATTATTATTAGCAAAGTATTTTTCTTTATAATTAATATAAAGAGGGGTAGTATACTTATAAGGCTTACCTATTATTATATAAGTAGAACAGAAGTGGTCTTTAGATAGATATACAGCCGCATAAAATCTACAGGCCCTAGTAGAGCATCTATCTCCTATATAGCTAAATTTTTGGTAGCTAGTACACTATATAGTAGAAGAGACTTCTAGGTATTTTACTACCTTAATAGCTGTACCCATAATTAGAATCTCTTTTTACTTAAAAATGTTTTATCTTTTCTTCTTATTCTTTATAGTAAAAACTATTATAATGGTGTGATTTGGCCTCCTGGATTTAATATCTAGATTAGGTATAGCTTTAGGAGAGCTTAGGCCTTCTATAGTTATATAGATCGGTTTAGAGCCCCAAAGTCTTTAAGAACTTAGGCAATACCAATAAACATACAATTTTCCTTTAATACACTCTTTTCTTTCTCTTCTTACTGCTTAATTCTAACTAATTGTGACCGACTGATAGACCGACAGACTGACAGCCTAATAGCACTATTAACTTTCCATCTAAGAGATACCGTACCCTTCTATATATTTTATGGCATTCTATATAAGGACAATAGCAAGCTCTTTAAATTAAAAGTCTGGTGCTCTATATACAGGAGATATATAGGAACGATCTAAAACTACAATAGAACGACTAAAATAAAGAAATATGGGCATATTAGCGACTGGTGCGCAGCTACTGCCACAAAGAATAAACTAATAACACTTGCTAAGCTCTCTATATGGGAATAGTGGTCAGCAAACAGCGACAAGAAGGCGAGTACGTAGTATAGTAAGATAAAGGATAAAAGGAAGGACTATGATATACTAGGAACGACAGAGAAAGGTCTTTTATATTTTATTTACTATATTAATAATAGTCTATACTATTATTCTCGCATTTATTAAAGCTACCTTTAAATTTATAATAATGGCAACAGTACTAGTAAAGGGATTGTTAGGAATATTAGGCCCATTTTATAACGACGGTAAAGGCGCTAGAAAGGGAGAGGAAAGTAAGTAGCCTATTAAACCGCAAAGCTCTCCTAAACTAGGGCATGCGATACTAACTTTAACTCCTATAATATTAGGGACTAATGGCCCTTAATAGATAGAGGATAAGGGTTATAAAGTCCACCTACTTATCCCTAAAAAAAACTATAGGTCTGCTATTTCCTACTAAACTACTAATAAAATAAGATAAGGTGTATATTATAGCCCAGCCTATACCGGCTCTGGGAACCCTTAGAACTTCTTACTTTACGGGATAAAATATATTTTAATTTATTAAATAGTATAAGCGGCTATATATCCGGCACTATATTATGGATAATAAGAAGTATTAAGGACTTCTAGAGTATTACAACTATTAGATAGGGATATAGATCTAAAGTCTACCTAAGTTTACTATTAGTAACTAGATAGAACTTATAGGAAAGCTTAAGATAGACTACTAAGGAAGTAACTACTTTTAACAAGTTAAAACGGTAGAATTCTTAGAAGCCTATATACTATAGTATAGGAACAATCCACCTAGCAGTATACGCGAATACTATAGGCAGTTTACGTTAATCTCCTAGAAGGTTACTAAGGCTAGTAATTTAAAAAACCGCAAATAAGGGTACTGGTTCGCAAAAAGACTCCTATTTAAATACTAAAGATATATAATAACTAAAACAAGAGCTAACCCTAATAGGCGAGAGCCTTTTAACTTCTACCTACTAAGGAGAGCTGTAGAAGATAGGCTTAATTTGCATAAAGGCGCTAATTAGTTATTAATAATAAATTCCGAGGAATAAGGCCTTTATTAACTAGTTAGACAATTCTATAATTAGTAACCAGCTATAATAAACTAAAAAGATGCTGCTCTTTAACTACCTATAGTCTCTTAGCTAAGCGAGTTAGTAAATACCTATTAAATAACTTAGGAAATAGACCCTAAACTAGAGAAACTTACTAATTAACTCCGGAAGCTTAATCTTGGGATAGTTAAATTGGTAGGCGTTATATCTTTAATACTATTCCTAGATAGGATTTGCTAAAATCTAATGTAGTATATATAGCTCCTAAATAGGGCGTTAATATATTAAGAATAAATAAACCTATAACCGGCATTAGGTAATAATAGACTGTAGCCACCCTATAAGGGAGCGCTATAAAAATAATATAAGCCAGGCCTAGGAAGGTATAAAGGGCTAGGGAACTTTAGCGTATACTAGATATAAAATTAGACGTATTATAGATATAGGGGTGCCTACTATTTTATTAATTAATGTTTATAGCTCTAAGAGTTAGTTTATTATAGTTTCCTATATATAAATAAAAATAACTAAATATACGCTAGAATATGTAAGTGCCTAGGAAATATAATTCCGTATTTACCAAGCGATAATTAAATTTAGTTCCTTAAAGACTAGCTAAAGTAGAACGCGAATATTAATCTTAATACGTTAGTAATAGGTATCTAACTAAAGGTAGCTTCTGTAAAGCTTATAAAGGTTAATAACACTAAAAGTAAAGAGGAACTTGGTAAGTCCTAGAAAGATATATACTAAGTAAAGTTAATATATATTAATTTAATAGGGGCCGTAATTTAGTTATAGCCTACGCTATAGGTATATAATCTTAGGAGACCGTAAGGGGAAGTAAGGGTAATAAAATAGTCTCTAAAACTATCTGGTTTATAACTAGCAATAGTTTAAAATATATAACTAGGAGGATATATTTAAATCGCATTACGGCCCTAGCAATAGGCTCCTCTACCACCATTAAGTAGTAATAGGGTTAATAAAATAAATTTTACTAAATAGCTAAGATAGATGGAGTAAATGGCGGATATAATAATAATAGTTAAAGTATTACGACTAAAGCTAGTTAGGATAATAGATATACTAAAAGAAAACGTCCTAAGCCCAACTATAATAGCGGATAAGATCTTGTTAAAAATTATTAACGTTACTATTAGTAACAGCCTTATATATATGCCTAAAGTTATAAGGCTATTCTTTAAGCCTCTCTCGCTACCCCTTATAAAGCCTTACCAATAGAAGTAAAAGGACGTTAAGGAATTTATATTATTAGCACACCTAACGTTCTATACTAATTAAGCTGGTTAAATAACTGCTAAAGTAGACCAAATCGAATAAAAAGTAGGATTTATCTAGTTTTAAAGGCGGTGCCTAAAGGTAGAAGCGTAGATAGGAGATAAAAGGGCTAAATGCTTAATTAATTTTAAAGCTAAGCTTAACCTTATTAAGGAAAGCGTAGCCCTATAACACGGCCTACTAATATTAAGTCTGCCTTTATAGTTATAAGGCGCGCGTTTAATATCTATAAATAGAAACTAGTTTAAGTTTATTAGGCTAGTATATACGGTCCCTATAATAATAGGTAACGTCTTAATATCTATAATGTTTATTATTGTAGGGGAAATGTTATATAAGGTAATACTTAGTAAGCTATAGTTGGTAAGGGCTAAACTAGTAATAAAATAAACCGCAATAGTTTAGGTATCTTATATTATTTAATTAAATAATAATAGAGTTGAAATAAGGTTTTTAACGTCCTATAAGGATACAATATTCTTTAAACTAGATAAAGGTATTAGTATAGAAAATAGTTTGGGAAATATATAGCTAGCATAACTGCTAGAATTGTATTTAGGGTTACTTATAACCTAATATATTAGGATAAGGAGTATATTAAGAATAAAGAGAAGGGAAATAGGGTGCGGCTCTAACACAGACATATACTATTTTAGATATCCACTAGACAGAGCTATTAGTAGGAAAAGGAGTATAATATTAAATAGAGAGAGCTTAATAGCAAAACGTTAATGGAAGTTCTAAAGAAATACTTAAGGAAAAATTAAAAGCTAGTATTTAAAGTAAAAGCTAAGTCCCTTATTTATTAAATATTAAAAACAATGGATTTATTTATAATAGAAATAGAAAGCTACTAAAGTAAGGCCTAACTAAACGCTATAAATATAAATATAGTAACTGCGTATAAACGGAAGGTAGATAAAGTCTACCTAATTAATTTATCGGCACTAGATAAGGTAGTTGTAGAAGGTATAATAGAAGAGCAAGAGGTGGCCTTATGCTAACAAAAGGCGTCTATTTAAGGATTGTCTCTTAGTCCATATAATTATTTTCTTAAGCTATAATACACTAAGCTAGCCTATAGGGCGCGACTAAAGCTAGAATAATTAGAGCGTATAATTATAGGAGATATTTAGCTAAGAGAAAGGGAAATCCTTAAGGCTATGCTGTTTAACTAAGAAGAGGCGCTAGTATAGGAGTTCTCTAAAATAGGTTATATTAGTAGGGACATAACTCTACCACTAAAGATTAAGACCGTACTATATAAAGTATAATAAGTACCGAACTTTCCTATACCAAGGGCCCTATAAGGAGAAGTAATAAATATATTATAAGAGCGACTAGCTTAAGGGACTTTAGAATATTATAAAAGCCTATATAGGTAAAAAGGAATATAAAAAGTACTAACTAATTAATATAGCAATAAATATTAACTAAGTAACTATTAGGGATATAAATCTACCGCTATATACTAACGAATTTTCTAAGGAGTTTATAGGGTGTAAGGTTATGTCTCTAGTGGACTTCTTCTCTAGCTATAACTAATTAGAGCTAGATATAGAAAGCCAGAACCTAATAGCTTTTATAATATCTCTAGGACTTTTATAATAAATAATAGTACCTATAGGAGGTATAAATTCCGTAGCCTAGTTTATACGGACAATTACTAAGATCCTAGAACGACATATCCTATACTATACCCTACCATTTCTAGATAATATTATAGTAAAAGGCCTACAGATAGAGTATAATAGGGAGGAGAGCCTTCTAGGTGTGCGTAGATATATTCTAAAATATATTATATAGCTAGACGGAGTACTTATAGATTTAGAACAAGCTAGGTATATAATCTTAGGCGTAAAGTCTCACTTCTATAAAAACAAGATTATAGTGGTTAGTTACTATTATAATAAAAAGGGACAATATCCAGAAGAGTTAAAGGTCGTAAAAATCGTTTACTAAAAAAACTAAAAAAATATTATATCCGCCCGAGCATTCCTAGAAGTTATTATATATTACCAAATATAGGTAAAAGACTTCGTAATTAAAGCAGAACTAATCTTCTAACTCTTATAAGTAAACGTTCCGTTTATATAGGGTATAGAGCAAATTACCGCCATAAAGACTCTAAAGTATATAATTACTACTATACCTGCATTAGTTTAGCTGGATTATACTAAGAGGGCTAGGCTAATTATTCTCGCCGTTAACGGGTGCAAAAATGGCTAGAGGTACGGCCTTATGCAACTAGACGTGTAAGGTCACCGTTACCTATATTAATATAAAAGCAGTATTTAGTCTTAAGCGAAATAGAAATATAACTTAGGAAAGCTTAAATATTAGGCGTTACTATATGCGTTAAAGAAGTATCGCGTATACTTATACGGTATTTAATTTACAGTAGAGATAAACGCGAATACCTTAGTCGTATAGCTAAATTATGCTGCTACTAATTTACCTAAAGCTTTAATAATAAGATGGCTAGCGTAGATCTAGCTATAGGACTTTAATATTAGATATATGCTGGGGAAGAAGAATAGCCTAGCCAATAAACTTTTATAACGGCCGCCTAAATAGTAAACAACCTAATAAGCCAACTAAGAATATTAAAGAGTTTATTAACTATAAGCTAAGTACCTTAGAATATATAGCTAGTCCTCTTAAAATAGAAGCAGGCCTACTATTAGAAGACTTATATTTAAAGGAATTTTAGAGAATTATAAAATAGCTAGTACTCTTATAGCGTCTAAAAGAGATAAATACCAAGGAGTTTAGGAGGTTTAAATAATATACGCTAAAGTTCCTAGTACGTAATTAACAGCTCTTCCGCTAATAGTTAAAAAATATACTAATATAAAAGGTAGTTAATAATAAGGACGCTTAGCAGGAGATTATTAAAAGCCTTTATAATTAAAGTGGATATTACGGATAAAAGGGAACATATTAGAGGGTCTTAAATTGGTATTAGTGGCCAGAGCTATGGGATTAGATATTATAGTATATTAAGTCGTACCTATAGTGCTAGGAGCAATAGTTAGAATAGAAAGAAGAAGTAATATACCCTATATAGGAGTTTACCTTATAGCAATAAGTAACGGTAGATATTATATTTATATTACTAAACTGTCTCAGCTTCTAATACCTAGCTATTACTTAAGAATATATATCTAAATAGGTAGAAGCTTAGGCCCTTAGAAATAAGAATATAAAAAGTATAGCAAAGTTCCTTTATAAAGACGTTATCTACTAATAGGGAGTATTTAAATAGCTCTCTATAGATAGTAGAGAAGAGAATGCTAATATTACCGCTGCGCTTATAAAGCTTTACAATATTAAAAGGGTTATAGCTTTTATATATTATCTATAGGGGTAAGGCTTTATAGAGTAAGGTTATAAGCCTATAGTAGACGCTTTAGCAAAGATAGATGGCTTATAGCTAGACAATCTTTATACCGTCTTATAGGCTAATAGAATAACTATTAAGCGGTCTACGGGAATAATGCTAGTAAGAGTTATATATAGATATAAGTATATCCTTTCTATTAAACCCCACACACCTACCTAGTAAACACTACCTTAGTAAGCGGTCCAGACTACTATAGAGTTACTAGCACTTTACGTAAAATAGTTTAACTAAAGAAACGCGGATATATAAGAGGCTATCGCGTATATAAGACGACTAAGGGTAGTAAATAAGGAGTATTTTAATAACACCTATTATATTCGCTAGGATGGGTTTAAGGTTAGAGATATAGTTATACTCTATAATATATAGCTTAAGTAAGATAATTCTAGTAGTCGCAAGTTAGATCTAAAATGGCTGGGCCCGTTCCGCGTATATAAGAGTTACCCTTATAAAGGATAGTACTTAATTAAGGATCTTAACAGTACGCCGTTCCGCGATTAAACTCTAGGAAATAGATTAAAGAAGTTTTATTAATAATAGATATCTAAAGTCCGCTAGGAAGACTAGCTTAACCAGTTAGATAAAACTATACTATAAGAAATAACAGCAGAGCTAGAGCTTAAGGAAGATATACAAAATCTACTAGTATCGCAATACCGTATATTTTAAGAAGTGCGTGTTTTAAAAAGATTATTTAATAGAACTAAGTACAAAACGTTTAACTAAGGGATAGTTAAGTTCTAAGGTGGAGAAGGGGATATAGATAATAGCCGTGCAATTTATCTGTTTATTTACTATATTTCCTAAAGCTCTTTCTATTATACTTTCTTATTTACTTTTTTAGTTACAGAAATCTAATATATGTTAATAGTAAGGTAAAAACAGAAGAATATTTACGTATAACTATCTAGTATTATTTACTACAAAGATATTAGCTCCGCTTACTGCCTTTACTAAGCTAATAGTAATTTTCTATCCTAGGGATAGAAAATTATAATTAGTCTATTTAACGATTAGAGCCGGCAGAACTCTATACTACTACTTAAATTTAGTAAACTATTTAAATTAGGAAACCCTATTTAGAACTCTACCTTTTTATCCTTAATAAACCTTAAATACAGCCGCGATTAGTTAAAGTTATAAATTAAACAGAATTAACAACAGTATATTTATTATGTCTTTATCTAGCAGACCTCTAGTACTATATAAAAAAGCTAAGTAATAGATTAGTAACGTCCTTATAGAAGTTAGAGGCTTTACAGTTAATTAGCGTTAAGTAGTACTCCTTTAAATCTATAATAAGATTCTACTCTTTTAAGAAAACTACGTAGATACTACTAGTATAGTAGTTAATTTTGTTAACTAGGATAATAGGTTATAAGTATCTCTAAAAAAGGACGCGTTCTTATTAATCTTTAAGGACATCTCTAACGTTAGTAAAATGGCAAAAGATTAAAGAAATTAGTATAATAAAGCTAGAGAAACCATCTAAAAGTTTTAGGGATAAGGTATTCTTAACGGGCCACTTAAACACGCGGTCTCCTTATAAGGGGATCTTGTAGATAGGGGGCTATAAGGACACGATTGGAATAGGATAGATTAGTGAAAGAGACGAATCCTTAAGGAGGTAAGGCCTTTAGGATTGTGGAGACTATATACTACGGGTACGTGCCTTTAGCACGTAACCAGCGACTATCTAAGGGGCGTTTAGGGGTTGTCCTAAGGGCAACCTAAGATGTCCGTAATAATATCCCTTATATTACCTCCTCCCTTCTTACAGTTAGCCCCTAATCGCTATTACCTTATAGTAGGGAGATTATAAGGGCTTATCCCGGAAGAGGTTTAGAGAGATATTAGAGAGGTATTAGTATGCCGCTATATATTATCTATCTATTTAACCCCTACTTTAAACTCCTAAAAAACCTTAATAAGGAAAAAACATGACTAGAGAAAAGATATAAGGATTACTAAAAAACCTATTAGAAGCTTACCGGAAGTATACTAGTAACTACCTAGGCTAATATAGGGATTTTTATATAACTTTACTTCTAAGCCTTTATGCTAGTCTATAATTAATTATAAGTATTATAGGTAATTTGGTGTTCTAGTATAGTTCCGTAGAACCTTTTAGTATGGGATTTAATGTATAAAGCCTTAGCTTGCCATTGTCTTTAACTGCTAAGATATGGTCTATAATTCTTTCTTATAATCCTTTTCTTATAATCCTCTGCGTTACTAACGCATTACTCTTATATTTACCCTTAGGCTATTAAATACGGTTAAGGTATTAATTAGTTAGTTAAAGAGACTTATCTCTTAAGATTTAGTATATATGCTTTTAAATCTGGTGGTCCTCTACTATATATTTGGCGTAGCTCTACTACCTAGCAAATAGGGATATTTTGCGATAGTAATTGTAGCTACTATACAATTATTAAGAACGTCTATAACTTTTTTTTTAATACTATAGTATTGTTTTAGGTCTAATTTAACCTATATACGTCTTTAATTTAACGTCTTAATTGCCTTCCCCTGGCCGCGTAGTTAGTTTTTATAAGGAAGTAATGGTTAAATAACTTATACGCGTGTTTCCTTTTTTTTTTTAAATAACGCTATTATAACGGAGTTATATTAGTAAGGTTGCGGCTATTTACCAGAAGGGTAATGGATAGTAAAATATAAAGACACTTTGCTTATTAAGCTTAATCCTTTTCCTTAACACCTTACTTCCTATCACCAACCTTCGTCTAATTTGGACGTATCTTTAATATATTATTAAGAATTTCTTTTTTTTTTATTATTAATTCAATATACCTCTTTATTCTCCTACTAACTACTCTTCTAAGTAAATTCTATAGCGTATTCTAGCCCTACCTTTGCACATAAAACCCTAACCCCCACTGACCCATAATTAGTGCTGGTCCTACCTAAATAATTTTGCCTATACGTCTTTAAAAGACTAGAAATCTAATAATAGGATTCTGGAGGCTTGTAATAAGACGCACTATATTAAATCCAATACCTTTAGTCCTTGTAATTAATGCATACGTACTAAGAGCGGCAGTTATATTAAGGTGAGTTTTTCTATCCTTAATAGATTTCTATTGCTGACTTTAAGCTTTAATAGCCTGGGCCTAATTAGCGATGTTCCTTTAATGTCCTTAACTACTACATTACCTAGGCTCTCTTTTATTCTAGTATAAATGCTAAATAACTTAGCTAAATTTAAGACTATACCACAGCTATCTACACTGCCAATAATTTCTAGTAAGCTAGCTAGTAACGCCTAATATAAGAGTAAGGTTAGTATACTAAGGATAGGGTGCGTAATAGGGGTAATAAGAAGAAGGTTGCTGTCTACTATAGAAAGGAGTTTATATATACGTGTTAAGTTTTAAAAGAGCATAATATAATGCGGTATTAGGTAGGTTACCCTTTAGGTACCTAGCGGATAGGTAACTAACAGTTACCATAGTAAGGTCTTAGTAGTTCTGGATTATACCAGCCAGCTAACGTCTTTATTTATTCTAGGCTTAAGCATGTCTTTATTAACTATAAGCTTACTCTTTAAGAGCTTTATTAGTATTAGTTTGAACCTAATATTAGTATTAAATATTTAAGAGTCTCTGATCTAGCTACACCTTATTGTCCTACCTCTATTTTTATACCTACCCATACCCCTACTAAGGGTTCTAGTTCTTATTCTCGTCAGCCATCCCTTAGAGGGCTAATGGATACTAATCCTACTCCTAAGGATAAGGTATAGTGGCTTTTTAGATTAGGCATTTATGGTTTAGACTTTTAGGATTCGTTTTTATATATAGTAGTAATTAAGGACCTTAATTAGGTGCTTAGAAAGGCCTTATAAGGCTTTTAAAAAGGGCTTAAACGCCCTAGGAATAATGTTCTTAGTATAGATTAATAAATAGGAATACAATTCTAGCAAAATGCCCTATTAATTTTATGCTATATACGTAAAAAGGCTAAGAACCCGTCCTGCCTTAGGCTGTAGCCCTATCCCTATAGTTTCCGGAGCTTGTTCGTTCTATATTTAACTTAACCTATTTACTTTTTTTATAAGCTTTCTTTATAGGTTGCGATAATACCGTAGTATTAGAGCGCTTTCTATAACTTATAGATTATGGACCTTAGTCCTAATATTCTTTTAGAATATCTTTGTAATAATTAAGGTGATCCTCTAGTTCCTATATAGAGTCCTTAATAGGCTAGCCTAGCTATTTAACTTTAAATTAGGGCTTATTCTTAACAGACTTATAACGTAGTATAGCTTTAACCTTATACCACTCGCCCACTACCTTAAGGTATTTAATTGGGCCTAGACTGAAGTTCTTTTCCAGCAGTAGTCTATACTATAGCTCTAGTAGGTTTATATAAAACACTAAATATATATAGGCTATAGATAGGGGTAGCTAGAGACAGTAGGCTAGCTTACTAATTTATTCCTTAACTTAGAAGGGACCTAGGTATCTTATATTAAGCTTCTTTAATAGTTAATAGGTTTTAATATTTATTAAACGTAATAGAACCTTATTACCTACTCCAAAATGCTTATTTTAGTACTTGCGGTTATACTAAAGTTTTTACTACTTTTGGGCATTTTGTAGGCTCTGCTTCGCATACTTTTATTACTTCTTCTATTCCTAGAGGTATCCTTATACTCTTTAGTGGATATCCTTAGACTTCCTAGTAAGATTCTATAACTAATTATACGGCCTTAGCCAGTGATTATTGGGTATACTATTAAACCTAAATAGTTAAACGCCATAGGTAATCTAGATTAGTGTATACTTATATAATATATATTATTTTAAATTATAAGCATACTCCGTATACGGAAGTAGCTTACACTAGTTGTTTTACTAGTAGTTTAAATATATCTGTAAGTAAGACTCTAGTTTCTAGTTCTAGCGTTCTATTTACCCATCTGTTTATAGATAGAAAGCTATACTATAATAGTAGTCTATCTTTAAATAGAAGCATAGGTCTGACTAGTATTAGCTTATAAAGACACTACCCCTATTAGTAATAATAGAGTGTGGCTAATTTACTTTAGGAAAGCATTTCTTTTTAATTAGGTTAGCGAGCTCTTATATATTAATTGTTTTGTTAATAGGAAGGTATTGGATATACTTTAAAAACCTATTAATAAGTATAAGGACCGAATTGTATGTTTATCCTTAACCATCTTTAAATAGTGGGAGATCCGTAATAAAGTCTATAGCGTAATATTGCTATAGCTTACTAGTGGGGGGAACTAATTTAAGTAGACCTTATAGCTTGTGCCTGCGGATCTTGTATACTTAATACTTCTTATAATAGCTAATATACTCCTTTACTTTCTGATTAAGCCTTAGCTAATAGTATTTGCGCTAAAGTAATTTTACTGTCTTTACTTAACTATAGTGGCCGTCTAGGGGATTATTATAATTCTTTATAAGAATCTTCTGTTGTAGATTTGCTTTTTATAGCACCTAAACCTTACCACCTTTATATAGTAGGCCTATTGGGTCTATTTCCTAATAGTGGCGCCTAGCAGCTTCCTTTCCGTTACGTTTCTAGTTTATTTCTATATTAAGGATAGTATAGAAAGCGTCCCTCCGTTGCACCTTATAGATAAGATTTATTAACCCTTTAGATAGTTTCTAGGTAAAAGCTATTTTATCCTATACTGCTCTAAGTATAAGACTAGATGGTACTATAGATCTTATAATTCTTTAATGCGCGTATATTAGGAAGGCCGCTATAAGGTTAAAGTCCTTTGGTTATTATAGGGCTCCAAGTTCTAATTACTCTATAGTTTTGCTATTAGTTTAAGGGGATAGCTTAGTAATTAGGAATGGTGTATTACTATATTCTAAGAATGTATTAGGGATATTCTGTCTAGGTATATTTAAACCCTTATTAGTAACGGACTAGGTACTAGCTAAAACATTAGTAAAAACTAATAGGGCTTGCACTGCCTAAGACTTAGTATATAAAGCTATAGGTGCTTAAGTATCCTATATTTAGAGCTTGTTCTATAATATAGGGAGTAAAATATCTATTATTTATTTTCCTTCTCCCGTTTTAAAGCCTTTGGCATAGTCTAGCCGTTATAATAGTCTATTAGTAAGGTTGTTTTCCCCTAGCTTATATTTAATCTTAAAATTAAATTACATAAGCTTCTTTGCCTATCTAGCTTATTAAGATATAAGCTCCTTTATAGTTATAAAGTAGTATAGATTATAGTAATCTAAGAGTATATGAGTGGTATAGCTCGCGTGCTTAAGGTAGTATTGCCACTATTTAAAACAGTTAACTATAGCTAGTAGTTCCTTATTGTGGGTATAATACCTAACTTTAGGTCCCTAGAATTTTCTACTATAAAATGCTATTGGTCTTTAATGGAGCTGGGTAGCATTTAGATGCCTATTAGGTTATAGTAGGATACTAATAAGGGTAAAATTCGATATATTAGTAATTATTATTAATAACTAATCTAAGTTAAAATGCCGTATATCAGGAATTTTTTTTTGTAGTAGGTTGTTGCGGTTTGCCGTAAATTACGGCAAACTATATAATCGCGGCGGTTGTATATAGTCGTTAGCGATTTATACAAACCACGTATTTCGCAGTAAGTTTACAGCGTCTACTAGCAAATTACGGCAAAATACTTAACTACTAAACTAATACTAGCTTTTTGCTACCCTATAAATATATAGTATACAAACTATACGAACTGTATAAACTGTACGAACTATACGAACTGTACAAACTATACAAACTGTACGAACTATATAAACTGTACGAACTATATAAACTATATAAACTGTAAAAACTGTATAAATTATATATTCCTATAGATTGCTATAATATACTTTTAAATATATTTATATTATAACTATCGTCTACCTATCTATTTATCTGCCTATCTGCCTATCTACCTATCTGCCTATTTACCCTTCTACTCGTTTACTTATCTACCTATCTACCTATCTACCTATTTGCCTATCTGCCCGTTTACCTATCTACTTATTTACCCGTCTGCCTATCTATTTACCTATTTATCTATCTATCTGCCTATCTACCTATCTACCTATCTATATATCTACCTACCTACCTACCTACTTGCTTACCTATCTATCTGCCTACTTACCTACCTACCTACCTACCTATTTGTCTATCTGTCTGTCTGTCTATTTATCTGTCTACCTATATCTACCTATCTATACCTACCTATTTATGCCTATCCGTCTATATTTACCTACCCGTCTATATCTACCTACCTATTTATGTCTACTTATAGTGTCTAATTCAATTTGGGGGAGAGGTCGGCCCGATTAAAGGCTCTAGTTTAATTCGATTAATTGATTAAATTATTCAGTGTTTACTGGCTAGGTTGTTTAAACGGTTGGTAGTTATCTAGCTCTGGCGACGGTTGTCTAGCTCTAGTGACGGTTGTCTAGCTTTGGCGATGGTCGTCTGGCTTTGGCGACGGTTGTCTAGCTCTGGCGACGGTTGACAGTCGTTTGGTTCTGGCGACGGTCGATGGTTGTCTGGTTCTGGCGATGGTCGACGGTCGTTTGGTTCTGGCGACGGTCGTCTGGCTCTGGCGACGGTCGTCTAGCTCTAACGACGGTCGTTTGGCTCTGGCGACGGTTGACGGTCGTTTAGTTCTGGTGATGGTTGACGGTTGTCTGGTTCTGGCGACGGTCGTCTAGCTCTGGCGACGGTTGTTTGGCTCTGACGACGGTCGTCTAGCTCTAACGACGGTTGTCTGGTTCTGGCGACGGTCGTCTAGTTCTGGCGACGGTTGTCTGGCTCTGGCGACGGTCGTTTAGCTCTGGCGACGGTTAACGGTTGTTTGGTTCTGGCGACGGTTAATGGTTGTCTGGCTCTGGTAATGGTCGACGGTCATCTGGCTCCGGCGACGGTTGTCTAGCTCTGGCGACGGTCGACGGTTGTCTGGTTCTGGAGATGGTTGACGGTTGTCTGGTTCTGGCGATGGTTGTCTAGCTCTGGCGACGGTTGTCTGGCTCTGGCGACAGTTGACGGTTGTCTGGTTCTGGCGACGGTTGTCTAGCTCCGGCGACGGTCGTCTGGCTCTGGCGACGGTTGTCTAACTCTAGCGATGGTTAATAGTCGTCTGGTTCTAGCAATGGTCGATAGTCGTCTGGTTTTAGCGACGGTCTTTAGCTAGCTGCTGTTCTAGTACCTCCCTAGGTAGAAAGGATGTAAGAAAGGAAGGGTAAAAAAATAAGGTGGCTACCTAGGTGTATATATAGAGGCTATTAGGAATATAGCGGGGACCTAATAGTAATGTGTTATACGGAGCTTTATACAGAGCCTCTATACGTAAAGCTTCGCGTAGAGCCTTATGTAGAGCCTCTGTACGTAGAGCTTTGTGTAAAGCTTCGTATAGAGCTTTATAGAGAGCTTTTGTATAGAGCTTTATGTAGAGCCTCTGTACGTAGAGCTTTGTGTAAAGCCTTATATAGAGCCTTATGTAAAGCTTTATATAGAGCTTTGTGCAGAGCTTTGTACAAAGCTTCGCGTAAAGCTTTATATAGAGCTTTATGCAGAGCCTTATATAGGCTTTAAGTAGAGCTTTAAGTAGAGCTTTATATAGAGCTTTGAGCAGAGCTTTATGTAGAGCTTTAAGTAGAGCTTTGTGTAAAGCTTTGTATAGAGCTTTATATAAAACTTTAAGTGGAGCTTTATATAGAGCTTTAAGCGGAGCTTTATATAGAGCTTTATGTGGAGCTTTATGCGGAGCTTTATATAGAGCTTTAAGCAGAGCTTTAAGTAGAGCTTTAAGTAGAGCTTTATATAGAGCTTTGAGTAGAGCTTTATGTAGAGCTTTAAGTAGAGCTTTGTATAGAGCTTTAAGCGGAGCTTTATATAGAGCTTTAAGCGGAGCTTTATGTAGAGCTTTATGCGGAGCTTTATGTAAAGCTTTGTATAAAGCTTTAAGTAGAGCTTTAAGCAGAGCTTTAAGTAGAGCTTTAAGTAGAGCTTTAAGTAGAGCCTTAAGTAGAGCTTCGAGTAGAGCTTTATGTAGAGCTTTAAGTAAAGCTTTATATAGAGTTTTGAGCGGAGCTTTATATAAAGCTTTGTATAGAGCTTTATATAAAGCTTTAAGCGGAGCTTTGCGCAGAGCTTTAAGCGGAGTTTTGTATAGAGCTTTATACAGAGTTTTGTATAGAGCTTTATGCAGAGCTTTATGCGGAGCTTTGTGTAGAGCTTTAAGCAGAGCTTTATATAGAGCTTTAAGCGGAGCTTTGTGTAAAGCTTTGTGTAGAGCTTTATGTAAAGCTTTAAGCGGAGCTTTACGTAGAGCTTTAAGTAGAGCTTTGTGTAGAGCTTTATATAGAGCTTTATATGGGGCTTTATATAGAGCTTTAAGTAGAGCTTTATGTAGAGCTTTATGTGGAGCTTTGTGCGGAGCTTTATACGGAGCTTTATACGGAGCTTTATATAGAGCTTTAAGTAGAGCTTTATGTAGAGCTTTAAGTAGAGCTTTGTATAAAGCTTTATATAAAGCTTTAAGTAGAGCTTTAAGCAGAGCTTTAAGTAAAGCTTTATATAGAGCTTTAAGCAGAGCTTTGTGTAAAGCTTTGTATAGAGCTTTATATAAAGCTTTATATAGAGCTTCGTGTAGAGCTTTATATAGAGCTTTATATAGAGCTTTATGTAGAGCTTTATACAAAGCTTTGTATAGAGCTTTATATAGAGCTTTAAGTAGAGCTTTAAGTAGAGCTTTATATAAAGCTTTATATAGAGCCTTGTGTAGAGCTTTGTGTAGAGCCTTATATAAAGCTTTGTATAGAGCTTTATACAAAGCTTTGTGGTTATAGTATTAGGATTTTTTTTTTAGGCGCGTTGTTGCAGCTAAAAATTAGGGTCTGCAAAACCTGCGTAAGCCGCGATTTTAGTAATTTGCAGCAATTTGTATAAGTAGCCTGTGTATTTATAGCAAATTGCCGTAAGTTACCGTAAATCGCTAAAATTGCGACTTACGTAGGTTTTGCAGACCCTAATTTTCGCTTATAATAACGTGCCTAAAAAAAAATTTCCTAATGTAATAATAGAGCTTTTATAAACTTTACGCGAAGTTTCTAAAAGGCCTTTTAAACCTTTCCGGGCTATAACCATAGCTTATACTATTTAGTTAGTCCCTTTTTAGTTTTTTTCCTTGCCGCCTTTAAGCTTTTTACTCCTTAGGTTAGGTTTTAAAAAGCTTCCGTAATATAATTAGATAGGTATTAGGCGATATTTAAGTAGTTATAGATAAAGATTAGTAAAGCCTAGGAATACTTAAATATCCTAGTAGCTCTTTAGCTCTAGCTACTCCTAGATTATCTATACCTATACTAGGTTTATAACTACACCTATAGGCGTTATAATATAACCTAGGAACTTAACCTACTTAGTGTTAAAGATATACTTTAACGCCTTAGCGTAGAGGCCCTAATTATTTAAACGTTCTAGTACTTTGCGGACGTATTACTTATATTAATCCTTATCTTCTAAATAGATTAAGATGTTATCTAAATAGATAATATATATACGGTTAACTACCCCCCCTAAGGCTCTATAAATATATAATTAGAATATTATAGGCGCATTAGCTAGCCTAAAAGGCATTATTAGATACTTAAAGTGGCCGTATTAGGTCTTAAATGCGGTCTTCTATTTATCCCCTTCTTTAATACGGAGCCTATAATAGGCGTCTTATAAATCCAACTTTGTAAAGATTTTTGCCCTAGATAGTTAATCTAGTATTTTACTAACTAGTAGTAGTAGGTAACGGTTCTCAATTATAATCTTATTAAGACCGCGATAGTCTATATATAGCCTTATAGTTCTATTTAGTTTTAGGATAAAGAGGATTAGTGCGCCTAATGGCAACTTACTAGGCTAGATCTATCCCTTTTCTAGTAAGCTATTAAGGTACTTCCGTAAGATCTTAAGCTCTTTACGCAAGAGGTTATAAATAGGAAGGTTTAGCGGTTACTTGCCTTCTTTTAGATTAATTATATAATCGTACTCCAAGTTTTATAGTAGGACTTTAGCTCTTCTACCCAAAAATACCCTTAGTAAGTCCCTTAGGCTTACTAAAATATTTAATAAATTAGGGTCGCGTTCGTTCTCTATATTATTATTAGGTAGGTTTTAGAGCTCCCTTAGAATACTTACGGGCAGCGTTATGCGCTATAGTAGTTACTTATATATGGTTGCTACCGTATATTAAACTATTTTATACGGTAGCTAGTAGAGGGTAAGGAACTCCTTAACACAGCGTTTAAGGTGCTGTAGTATACTCTCTATATATTGCTTAAGCCAGAGTAACCTATAGCAGTTAAAGTATCTTATAAAATCCTTAAGATTGCCGCCTCCTTATAATGTCTCTATGACCTATCTAGTAGTTCTCTATAAGGTCTCTATTATAAAGGGGTTATTACCTATACTAGGCTTTATACCCATTTTGCTATTAAATAGGGGTTAGATTTAATACTTCTTTAGGTATAGAGCGTACACTATTTCGCCTAGGGCTATATTCTCTAGGATATCCTTTAGGCTTATTAGTAATATACGCCCTTTTAAATCTTTATTATTTTACTATTTAAAAGCTCCTATTTTAAAGCGTATTTTAAAATCTACTTTTATAAGCTAAGGGTATTTAAGGATAAGGTTATAACTTATAAAGTTAGCTGCCTAGAAGGGTTATAGGCCGACTACCTTAGTGCGGTTATATATATTAGCTACTAATACTATAAGCTTATAGGCACTATATAGCTTAATCTAATGCTTATCTAGGAAGCCTATAATAGGTTTCCGCTACCTTTATAATAGGATAAGTTTATACTCTTTTACCAAATTATATTATATAAGATTAATTTTAGTGCCGCTATTATATAGTGCTTAGAACTGTTATATCTTACCTATAGGGAGTATTATTTCTAGCTTAATAGTAATATAGAGAGTCTCTCCTTCTATATCTTGCCCTAGTTATAGCTAAGAAAGGTCCGTAACTAGGGCTTTTTTTTTTAGATTATTAATGCGGTTATTACCCTACTTATTTTTCTAATAAAATCTACCTTTAGAGTTTTCTTTTAACTTCTTAAAGTGTTCCCGTAAAGGTGCCGGATAGGTATTAGGTTGGCCCTAAAAGTCTTTCCCGTTATTTAAGGTTTTTAACTTTAACCTTTCTAAAGTTCTCTTTAAAAACGGCTTCTTTAAAGGTTAGGTCTACCCTATATTACTACTAGAGTGCCTACGCTTCTAGTAACCCCTTAGCTTCCTACTAGAAGAGGTCTGGTTCCTTATTATATCTTTAGCATTTAGAACTGCTCGTTTGAAATCCGTATATATAGTGATCCGTAATAGGGCTCCTATACACTTAATTTTATTATAAATTGCTAGCTTAATTTTAGCCTAAATAAACCTAATCTTCTCCTTTTTATGGATGCTACCGTCCTTGTTTTTAAAGGGCTCTAGATTTATTTACTAAGTATAAGTTTCCATAAAGTTTATAAACTGGCGGAAATTATAGCGGTTTAGCTATATCCTATTTCAGAATAGCTCTATATTATTATATTATATAATATATAGATCTTAAGTCTATTTCTTTAAAAAGGTTTACAGCTATGGCTATATAGTAATTTACTCTTTATTAAGCTAATTAAGTGCGATCTAGTTTAGCAATTAGTCTTTAATCTTGCTAATAATTTAGCGTATACGCTCTTTAGTATTATCTTATATTATTAATATCTTAAAGAAGTTGTTTACCTTATAAACCTAATTATTTAACTACTGGGTGTTAGGTTTATGGCGGAGTTCTAAATTACTAAAGGCCTTAGCTAGTCGGTCTATATCCTTTTTCTATTTATAGCGTAGATAACTCTTTAAGTTTTCTACACCTTCTTAGGTAGGTACTAGGTAGCTCTTAGGAAGCCCTTAGCCTTAACTAGGTTATAAAAGAATTTGCCTAGCTTAAATTAGACCCTATTAGATCTGAATTTGCCCTTAAAGGGTTCTAATATATTTATTAGTGGCTTCCTCCCGCATAGCTTTTAAGAGCCTTACAACAGCTTCCCAATATTTATCTTAAAGGAGATCAGTATAGAGCTCTTAACCTTCTAAACTCGGGCCTAGGGAGGCTCTTGCTATAGAGGTAGTGTTAGTACTAGTAGCTAGTATAGGCTTCCCAACGAGGCTTGGGTCTTAAGTTAGTAATTAGCTTAGATTACCTAAAGGGATAGGCCCGCTTAGCTCGTAAGCAGTCTATATATTGCTACTATACTAATTATAGGCTAGTGGTCTTTTGGGAGGGTTCTGGTTGGTTCCCTAGTTAAATATATTAGTGTATTTCTCTAGCATTTTTGGCTTAGGAGAAGATCTTAGAGTCGCCTTTAGCGCTTAATCTTTTAATTGGCCTAGGTAGGGCCAAAGAGGTTCTAGCTACTTTTTAGTAGTATTATAACCGTTATAGAGGGTGTCTATATTTTCCTTAGTGGTAACTATAGGTGTATAAGAGTCTTTAAGCTCCTAGAGCATTTAAGTATTAGGGCTTATTTAGCTATCTTGCCTAAAGGGTTATATTATCGCAATCTCTCGCTGTTAGAGGGACCTTCCTACCTTTACGCGACGGCTTTCTATAAGGTATCCGTGGAGTTTCCGTTTAGGTTATTATAAGATTTTTAAGGGAGAATAGTAGTTGTAAATAAAAGATATAAATTAATAATCTGGTCCTTAAAGCCGACTAACCTTCTAAAAAAGAGTAGGAAGGATTTAAATATAAGGGGATCTTATAAATAGGGGGCTATAAGGATACGATTGGAATAGAATAGATTAGTAAGAGAGACGAATTTTTAAGAAGATAAGGCCTCTGGGATTGTAGAGACTATATACTATAGGTATATACCTTCGGCACGTAATCGGCGACTATCTAAGGGGTGTTTGGGGGTTGTCCTAAGGGCAACCTAAGGTGTCCGCAATAATATCCCTTATACTTTTACTACCTCCTTTTTACCGCCTAAAAGCTTACCGTTTACCTACTTTATAAAGTAACGGCGAGAGTTAATAAGGCTCTAATTAATAGGCTTAATGTTATAGACGCTTTAAGTACGATGTTATAACTACTTAGAGAAGAGACAGAAGAAGCTAGTTAGTTAATTTAGGCACGGTCTAGGATAGAGCTGATAGAGCTATGTAACGAGGAATGATAACTAAGGTTATGTGACGTGATCTATGTGATCTGTAAAATCTATATAATCCGTGATAGAGTAGATAGAGTATATATATATTATATATAAGAAGGATTTTATAGGAGTACGGTTGTGTATTTAAGGACTTTTAATCCCTACCTATATAGTTCCTTCCTTATAGTGATTCTTAGAATATAATTAGAGTTAATCTATTAGGCAACCACTCTACTAGTTATTATTACTTGTTGACTTTTATACTTACATTTCCTATATACCTAGCCTAATAATAGGACCTACTGTAGTTCTTGCTATAAGGTTCCGTTATATAATTACTACCTAGTTATAGTATTAAATATAGAAAGTCGGATAATATGCCACCAAAAGCAGCTACTATAACGCCATTAACGGCGGCAACTACTTTAAGGTTAGGTAATGACACTAGTATAGCAGATACTAACTTATAGCAACCTATAACGGTTAGACAGTTATAAGAGATAGTTGACCAGTTAATAAAAAATAATATAACGTTGGAAAATAGGATTAACAGAATAGACGTAGTAAAGGTTAAGTTACTATTAATTAAAAGGTACTTGGGAGAGAGATTAAAGCTTACGTTAGGAAAAAATTTACCAGCATTTTTGCAGCATTTGGCAGCATTTGGCGGCTAAATGCGCATTCCGCGCACTATAACGTGTAGCGTATGGTATCGACTAAGGTGCGGCATACTGCTATATTTAATAATGCGATGCAGCATATTGCCGTATACTGCTATATTTAACAACGCGGTGTAGCTAACTGCCGTATTTAATAATATAGTGCAGTATACTGCCGTATTTAATAATGCAGTGCAGCTAATTGCGCATTTTGCACTTAACGCGCAATTAATATATAATGCCCTCCTTGTGCATTCTATATATAATGCCCTCCTTATATATTCTATATATCTTGCTCTTCCTACGCACTTAATAGTATTTGCTTGGTTTATATAGTTGGTGCAAAATTATATTATTTTAGATAATTTAATATATAGCGACGGTTCTCTTCTACCTGCCTACCTACTGACCTACCTGCCTACCTGCCTATCTGCCTACCTACCTACCTGCCTACCTGCCTGCCTACCTGCCTACTTGCCTACCTACCTACCTACCTACCTACCTACCTACCTGCCTACTTACCTACCTACCTGCTTACCTGCCTGCCTGTCTGTCTATACCTACCCGTCTATGCCTACCTATCTGTGCCTACCTGTCTGTGCCTACCTGTCTATATTACCTTGATTTGATTGATCGATTGAATCGTTTATTGTGTTCGCTGGCTGGTTATTTGAACGGTTGTCGTGTGGCTCTGGCGACGGTCATCTGGCTCCGGCGACGGTTGCCTAGCTCTGACGACGGTCGTCTGGCTCTGACGGTCGTCTAGCTCTAGTGACGGTTATCTGGCTCCGGCGACGGTCGTCTAGCTCTGACGACGGTCGTTTGGCTCTGACGGTCGTCTAGCTCTGGCGACGGTTATCTGGCTCCGGCGA
>Ga0307515_10004422_pt1 | contig 29108 bp, 14 predicted proteins | sample 17_EM_MG_FD_194513 | JGI IMG/M metagenome (GOLD analysis project Ga0307515, IMG submission 194513) | Populus trichocarpa ectomycorrhiza microbial communities from riparian zone in the Pacific Northwest, United States - 17_EM | ecosystem: Host-associated > Plants > Roots > Unclassified | place... | reverse complement strand
ATCTCACGGTTCTTGAAATCCGAAGGTTTTTGCGTCCTTGCAACCAAGAAAAGAGCTTAGCCTTGCATAACTATTGAACAACTATTTTTAAATATTGAAGAGAGCATGATTTTAGGGTTTATAGAGGAGAGAATTTGTGTTTATTCTCTGCTGGCTGCTGCCTCCTTCTGCTCTCCCTCTTTTCTGCTGGCTGCCAGCCCCTTCTCTCTTTCTTTTTATATACTAAGAAACCCTAGTCTCTATTTTACAAAATAGTCCTTCCTTAAGTTGGCAGTTTATATTTAAACACTTCAATAACTATTTTCCCTAAAAAGGAGAAATAGCCTTGCATGAAATCTTCAAGATCTGACTTAGAGGAGCTAAATTGCTGATATAAAAACTTGGATGTCGGTTTAGATGCTTCGGAATGTAATTTGGACTCTTTTCTTCACGAAACCTGTTTGCTGGCAGAATTCAGCTGTCATCTTTGGAAAATCATATCACTCTCATATGACATATTTTTTGGCTAAACTTTTGAGCGTTTATAGTACTGTTAGTCAGGAATCCAAAAAAATTGAGTTTGCATCAATTGGACTTCTGTAGCTCCAGATATTCAAGTTGGAATGCCCAAAGGTCAACACTGGCAGATTGCGAGATTTGACTTTGAAAGTTGCGATTACCATGCTCATCCTTATTTTATTTTCTTGCCTTAGATGTCTAGAAATTTATGGATGTTAGCCTTTTAATGCCACTAGAATCACTTTATTTCAACCTTTAGAGCTCACGCTCTGCACAAAACATCGACTGAATGTCAAATCTGCCAATTACCTCCAATTTACTCCTTTTTGCATCTTTCATCCAAAAGTGCCTTCAAAACATAAAATAAAGAATATCAAGTTATTTTATATATAAAACATAGGCAAAAAACTAGTTAAATATGGGTGAAACTATCGAATAATATGGTTGCATCAAGAGAGAATTAGAGAGAGTTTTTAGTTAGGTTTACAAAATTATTTACATGTATAATAAAAGTTTTAAATTCTAAAGTCCGACTACAACCTAACTACTAGGTCTGCTAATAGGAGAAGGTCGTGCAACAAAAATTTATTAAGCATAAGTTTGTATTATAATATATTTTTTCTTTTAAACAAATATGATAGTAAGAATACTCATCCTTTTTATCCAACCCTATAAAAGATTTCATGAATATTAGTCATAATTTCATAATAATACCATATCAAGATATTCATACTCAACATGAGTAAGGTCTTACTCTCAATCGCAAGTCAATTAGTATACTTTAATTTACATAGTTATCAAATATTTCATAATGACTTATCATTGATCTTTGATTTATCAAAAACAACTCCGTTTACTATAATTCTCAAATAACTTGTGCAATAACGCAACATTGGCCTACGTGTTCATAAAAACAACCAAAACACACTTAATTTTTGAGTAATTTCGGAGACTCTATATTGGCTTTGTCTCAACGAAAGCAACCCAATCATATTGATTTTCAAACAACTTTAGAAATGATCACAACATTGGCTTTTAAATTTGTAAAAGCAACCCCATCACATTGGTTTCCGAACAACATCGAAAATGATCATAACATTGGCTTTCACATCTGTAAAAACAATCCAATCACATTTCTTTATTTCATATAACTATTTGCAATTCATCCGATTTCATTTCATACATAGCATTTGTAATTACAACCGAAAACTTAATTTGACATCACAAATTATAGGTAGGACTTTATTTATGTGCTCTTCTGGTCGAGTAAGCACCACTGATAGAAGATCTTGTCCCCGGTGTTCCCCCTGAACCATATGAATACTCTTCGTTAGCATGTTATTTATAATCCACATACTCATTCTATGTACAAGAAACATTTTTTTAATTTCATACTTAAGCTCACTATGTTTAACAATTCATAACAATGCACCAGAACATTGTTCAGTGTTTTACTCCTCACTAGAGTTGTGTAGAACACAATTCTAAACAAGGTTTATTTTCTAAGTAAGCTAAGACATAAATACACAACTTTATTGAAAAGGGTTAAACCCAGTTCTGCAGTTTACACACTTAAATTCATTGAAATATAGTGACATATGAATTTGTCCTGCAACATACAATCTGATATTTCTCCAGTGTTTTATCCATATTTGGAGTTTTATAACTCCAAATGGTATAAGGTTTGTTTCCCGCAGAAGCTAACATCACTAACCATATTTTCCATAAAAAAATCTACCTCAAATTTGATCATTTCTAATCTTAAGTTCCAGTCTAAGGTTTGATGTAAATTTTGTCCAATAGTTTCCAGCCTGACCTATCTTCAGGTTTTTATCTATATCTAGAGTTTTATAACTCTGATTTGGGCAAATTTGGTCCCATTAAAATTTAGCACCCTTATCTACGACTTTTATGAAGGATAACATCCCAAATTCTATCCTTAACTAGTCTAATTCTGGCCACAATTTAGCTAGTAACACTATCCAGATTCTCAGTTTATAGGTCTAATACACAACCAATTATTTTCATGCATTTCTTTCACTCTTTTTATCACAATTTCACAAGAGCATGTACCACATGAATTTATTTAGATGTTTAGATTCCAGCATATAACATTTCTTGCATGATCATAAACACCTTTTTCTTTTAACATGCATACACAAAATCCAAATTGAAAAGGTTTCCCCCTTTATTTTCTTGTTTGGCTTAAGGTTTCAAGGCCTTGATACTCATCTTTTTCTTTAATTTTTTTTCTTTTTAAACACCATCATATCTCCTTCACTCCCATTTCACAATCCATCCTTAATTTTCATTTACCCCAAAAATCCCCTCAAGAACCCTAATTTAAGAACTTAAATCTTTGTATAAAACTTACCCAAAAGTGTTAGAAATTGATCTAGCAAGGTGTTAAGTTTGTTCCTAACTGTGTTTTCACTTCCCAAAGCTCCTTCTCCCTCAAATCTTTTGGTCTCTCCTCATTTTTCTTATGTTGCCGCCAGCTTCCACTCTCATTCTCCCTTCAATTTGTTTTGTTTTTTATGTTAAATCTTCACTCAAACCCCCCTAACACTCTTAAAAATTGGTTTGCATGTGTTTCTCTCTATATGATCTTTAAGAGAAAAGTGATAAAGAGAAGAAAGTGGCTCCCCCCTCTTCTCTTTTGTTTTCTACCGTCAGCCCCCTTTTCTTCCTAGAACTAACAAGTTTTTTTCTTATTTTTTTATCCCTCACTTATTTATGTCTTTTTAATTTAGTTCATAATTCTTTATGTTTCTCATATTAGGCCATACTCTCATCTTCATACACTTAGTCCTTCTTTTTTTACTTATGACATTTTCTTCAAGTTAAGAATTTCATGCCTCACTAATGGCCTTTTCTTCAATTACTTAAATTCATTCATTCATTTTCTAGGGGCTTGCAAAAATTTCTATGGGGTGGAGGGGACGAACCCTTGGAGAGTGGTTGCACGTGTGAGAGGTATATAATATCCATAGGATGGCATGGGGCATGAAAAACCTTAATTGAGCAAAGATCTTATCGAAGACTGAAAGGTCTATAACCTTCTTATCGATGGCATGAGGGCTTAAGAGCCCTCTACTGAAGAGTGGTCAATGGTGTGTGAAAGGTATGTGACCTTCCTAGGATGGTATAAGACATGAAAGCCCCTCACTAGAGAGTGGTGCCAGCCTAATACTGCATTGGAGAGGTGAGATATCAAGATCAATCCCTAGCAAATTAGTGAGAGGCCTTTTGGTATCACTCGGAAAACGTATCAGTCCAAGACTACACTAGAGAATTGGGGGGGTCTGAGATCAACCCTTAGCGAATTGGTGAGAGACCCTTGCGCATCACCTAGAGAATATGCTAGTCCGAGAGTGTATTGGAGAATAGGGGATCCGAGATCAACCCCTGGTGAATTGGTGAGAGGCCTTTTGGCATCACTTGAAGAATGAGGGATCCAAGATCAACCCTTGGTGAATTTGTGATAGGCCATTAGGCATTACCAAGAGAATATGCCATTATAATAGGGAGATCTCATACCCACCCTTTGGAGATTATAATGCTATTACTCTAGGGAGACCAAGTTAATCCCCTTTAAGAAGAGTGCTGTTATTGCACTAGAGAGATCAAGTCAATCATTCATTGAAAGGTGTTTGAAAGCCCCCACTAGAGATCTGTAGTAAGGAAATGTATGACAAAGATACATTATTTTTATTTAAAAAATAAAGTTACATTTTTATTGAGGTGATTTGAGTAATAGGTATAAGAGAGGTTCTTAAGAGGAACATGTCTTAAAGACGGTGCTAATGTGTTTACTTTGATTGCCCCAATAACTTTGAATGAGTGATCCTTATGATACACCAAATGACCATGGGTTGATCCCTCAAGGTTTTTTTTTTAGCTTTCATTGCTACTAGAAGAATGATTTCACTTTAAAGGTCTTTCATGCTAGTTGTTCTTGTAAAAACAATGAGGCCCATGTCATAGCAAACTGACCTCTTTCATCCGTATGTGATTTTTCATGATTTGCTTCACATTGAGCAAGCTTCTGTTTAGTAAGGCATAAATCTAGAAAGCATGTTCTCTTACCCCTCTTATCAAGGCCTTTAAGACTACTAACTCAAGCAATTCTTTCACCTTGAGCATTTCCTCATTGAACCTCTTTAAATATGTCCATGTAGACTCACTCTCTTATTGGGTATGCGTAAACCCATAGAAGGTTGTGGGGAGGATTTTGCATATTGAGTCATTATCCTGGATGAATAACTCTAAGCTACCATATACATTTTATACATGCTCCTTCGGGTTGATCAGGCCATTATAGTTGTCCATACTTATTTTTATAGAAATATAGTCCTTAAAGAGTCAATTGTTCAATACTCATCTAAACAAGGAATAACGCCTCCATTTATAGGGGATGTAGTCATTCACCTGGATATGCTCATGTACATACTTTCTCTTAGTTCTTTGTTTGTTAGGCTCTCAGGAGCCTAGAAAGTTTGGCATGGAACGATGATTACGGTAACTGTGTCCATCTCACGATAGCTAGAGGGAAGATGTTTGGAGTACCGCCTTTATACATAGGTATCGTCATGGCACGAGTGACCCATTGAGAGACTTTCATGATTGTCATTATATTTAATCTCTTTTGGGTAGTATAATCGTCTACGAGGCGCCTAGTGCAGATGGTGGCAATAACATTGTGTGTTACTAAGGGTGTCAAGACTTGTTTGGGTGGTAAGGTCTCATTTTGCCCTTAGGTTGCTAACACGGTTTGAGTGAGGAGTTGTACCTGACTGGTGAGTTATTGAAAGTCCGACTGGGTAGAAGTGTTCGTGGTAACGGGGTAAATTTATCCTGTATTCTGACCTAAATGTCTTAATTGTGTGCCATGGAATGACTTGGAAATTTTAAAAAACAAGTTTTAGAATTTGATAGCTTTTTTATTAGTTTTCCACAGACAACATCAATTGATGAATCCTAAGATCCAAAATGCTTAGGAATAAGGTTGATGTGTTGGATAATTGATTAATCTCTTAGTTTAAACAATCTGATCCATTCTATCTAGTCAAGGTATTTGATGACTTAATATGGAAAGCCTAGGTGGTTAGAAGCTGGTAGCAAGTGGTGCCTAGTAAGCCAAGATGACTAGTAGCTAGAACCTACAAAAGGTCTCATTTGATGGATGTAGGGACTCTTCGATGCTTAAGTTAGTAACTTTATAGAGAGAGAAAGTGCAATGATATTTTAGAGAGATAGACTCTGAAAATATATATGTTGAAAGTGTAGAAAGGAGAGATTTTGAACCTTGAATGTGAAAGATTCATGTTGTATTTGTAACCCATGAGTTTTGTTATTTTTTTAGAGAAGGGGGGCTGAAATGTAATCTCACCTTTATGATATTTTGAGTTGTATTCTACTCAAAACAATACGTTTTTGACCAATATAAAATACTAAGAGATCCGCATGGGGTTATGGGAAAAAAAAAAAGCATGCCTAGTAAGGTTGAGCGTGCCATTCCCAACACGCCAATTAGTGGGTGTGTGCCTAGATGGTGGGCCCGGGCTTCCTTGTCCAAGCCCATGTACCTTGGTAAAAGTTGGGTTCGAGCGTGGTATCCCGAGCCTATATGAATGTTTTTGGATCTTTTAAGGGTTTTTGGGATTTTTAGAGGTTTTTTTAGGCTCGTTAAATTTGGATTCATCACCCATAACACCCAATGCATGTTCCCCCATCCAACCACAAAAAACAAACACTCATATTAAAAAAACATAAATTCAAGAAAGAAAAAAAAAAGATGTAGGAATAAAAAAGACCTTCTAGGCTTTCTCATAGTATTTGTGGAATTCACTCACCTTCTTTTTATGCTTGTGCTTGATCTATATCTCTTACTGTGCAGCTTTATGTAATCCCTTGGTGGCTAAATAAAAGAAATCAATACATTAAACAGATAAAGGAATTATACCAACTTTTTAAAATTTAACCATAGTAAATAGACTGTTCATTGGTTGTCGCATTCCATTCTTGAAAAGAAATTAAATAGATAAGGAATTATTATCTTAAGGTGGCCCTTCAGTCAAACTACATTTATTAAATTTTATTAAGAGCAAAATAAAGTACATGCAAACATTTTTCTTATTTTATTTTTGGAGTTTACTCGCTGATTCTGTAAGGATCTTTAAGCCTATTAGAGAATATGATGTTGCTCTACCAAACCTTTTGAAAATCAACTTCATATCCCAAATAGTAGCTTCCAAGAAGAGCATCACGACCAAAATATATTCTACTTAGAGTATCACTTTCGAAAGAAGCTCCATCAAATAATTGACACCCAATAAACATTCTTAATTTATCAGAAATACATATAAAAAAAATAGATAAATTATACTAACTTCATAAATATAATTAAAAAAATAATAATTGTTATAAAAAAAACAAAAAATAATATAGTAGGGATATTAATTAAAAAAAAATATTTAATTTTTAAAAAAAATATATTAAATGAAAAAAATTTAAATACAAAGCCTAGACTCGCAAACCTGGACCTACTATTATTTTTTAATTTTTTGAAGGGCTGCCCCTATTTTTTTGGGGAAAAAATAGGCAGACAACACGCCGCCCGTTGTGGTAGACGACGTGTCGTTTACCAACCCAAATTCCAGCCACTACTGTGGTGGTTGGAAAATCGGGCCTACAGGTTTTCTGCCCAAAAATCTCGTTTTCCAACCCATTCAACCATAAAGACACATTTAGAACACCAAGAAACCAACCTATCAACATATTAAACCAAAAAAAATCCAAACCACTAAATCAAACCGAGAAAAAATATTGCATCCTTGACCTAGATATGGTTTTTAGGCTACATTGAAGTTTAAAATAACCACCATAAGACTCCCCTCACTTCGTGGAATTCGTTCACACCAATTTTAAAATATTTAGTGGTTGGAATCGTCACCAATAAACAACTTTCTTTCTCTTCACCGGAACCTAACGACTCTTTTCTCTCTCTCCTCCCATGAAAAAAAAGAACTGAAAAATAAAAAAAAAATAAAGTTTGGTATCAGTCACCTTATAAGCAAAAAAAAGTTGGACTAAAACATACTTCACAAACTAATTTGAAAGTACCACCTATTTTACTTGTATTTTTTATTTCAGTTCTCTATCTTTTAATTTAACCCTCTCTCCAAAAAAACATATAATTAGGTGCTAATTGTGGCTCAAATGGACTTAATTGTGCAAAGAAAAAGTTCGAGGATCAAATGGAATTTTTTTAAAAAAAATTCACTGCTCCAATACACAATGATTTGTAAAAGAATGAACAGTGATTTTATACACAGTAAAAATGCCAAAAACTAAAACTAGCATTTTCACCGCCCCAATACTTAAAATTGATCACATATTTTGGTTGAAAAGTGGTGTATCTTTCGGGCATGAAGTTGAAGTGGTCAAGAGTTTGGTTGTAATAAAATTTCTTAAATCTAAGCCGGAGGTGGATGCTATTTCACTGGATCTTTCTAAAAGCGTCTGTGTCCATTTGGGAGTGTGGTTGCGGTTGCTTTTCAAAGATGCTTTTCACTTGAAAATACATCAAAATAATGTTTTTTTAAATCATTTTTGATATCAACGGATCAAAATGATTCGAAAACACTAAAAAAATATTAATTTAAAGTAAAAAAAAAATTAAATTCTTTTAAAAGTGCTTTTGAAACGCAAAAACAAGAGGATTGGAATGCTTAACCGCTAGGTTGACACATTGCTTAAAAGAAATAAAAAGCTTAGTAGAAGCCATCTTGGAGAATTCATGGCAATTATGTGTCCTAAAGAATATTTTGACCTGTCACCTTCTTATATATCAAGGATATTTAAAAGAAATCCTGAGGGGTAGCTCAATTAATCAGGTTTTGGGTTAGCTCCTCAATGATCACGAGTTCGAGTCTCCTCAAGGTCATTAAAGGCTTATATGGTCGTTAACTTCAAAATCCGTGGAATTTTCGAGGTGTGCACAAGCTGACTTGAATAACCATATTAATAATAATAATAATAATAATAATAATAAGAAGAAAAAAAGGATATCGAAAAGGATTGTGCACGTCTTCAATATCTTTTTATTATAAATTAATTTTATCCCGATGAATATTTTGAGTGCCGGCTTATATACTTCAAGTAGCGAGAGAGATTGCTTGTGTCTCAACTAATAATTTTAGAGAACAAATTGTGACCAGGACAAATTAATGTTGGGAAGAGATATCTAAGTAATTTGTGGAACGTCCCGCCAAAGTTTCACTTTCATATTATTGGCTAAATAATATGACGATTTTGCCTTTTTTTTATATTGGTATTACTTAACTTTTTCTTATCCAAGATTATTGGCTAAAGCATATAGAGAACTCTTGAGTTATCAAAGCATTTTGATTTATACCGATTTTTTTAAATAAAAAAATAAAAAAATAAAAAGAAATTAGTACATGAATCATGTTTGGACCAGGAAACCCTCTATTAAATTTTGAGAATTCAAAGATTTCAAGTCTTTGAACACCAAAATCTAGTGATGGTTAGATCTAAGATTTACATGGGATGAATTTGTGATAGCTCGCCATGCATAGTGATATAATTCTAATAGAGGGATTCCTAATCTGAACACTGAATAATTTAAATATTATAATTAAAAAAAAAATCAAAACAAACAATAGTTTAGAAGGTCTTCATGGCCAGAATCATTCTAATGGCCTTGCTTTTCTTGAAGATAAAATTATTAGAAAAGAAATGTCTAATAAAATGAGAATTTAAAGATGCTTTTCAAAAATATTTTTTAATTAAAAATGCATCAAAAAAATTTTTTAAAAAAAAATCAGCGCTTCAAAATCATCTAAAAACACCTAAGCAAGCATCAATTTAATGATTTTTCAGGCGAAAATCAATTTGAAAAGCATATTATAATACAAAAATAAACAATCACATATATAGCATCACTCAATTATTAGAAAAGAAATGTGTAAATAATGAATTATAGTTTATTACTTGGAGCATGACATTCAATTGACATCAACGAAGCTATCTAATATAATGAATTGATTACACTAATCCCTGCTCACCAACTCCCCGGCAAACCTTGTAATTCCGAGAAAATTATAGTTTCTAAAATGCAAATAAACCATAATAAAAAAAAATCATGAAAATTATAGTAATGATGACTAAGAAGTGAAAAAACAGTGAATATATTAAGATTGTGATGAGAACATTGCTTTAATTCTTTGCAAGGGGCAAGTTAACACCACCCAGTGTCCTTTACTGGAATCAATAGGAAATCCATTGGGTCTCCTGGTATGAGATCAAACTATGTATTTGGTGATGGACAAAAACTCATGATCTCGGGGTTTTCACCTAGGAATGCTATTAATGCCGCTTTGACACATTTTGACATCCTAAAAGTATATAGCAACAGCATTCCACAATGGAGATAGTGCCAAATTAAGTTGTTTTCAGCCCATAAGAACTTCAAATGCTTGTTTACCGTACAATTCTCTATAACCGCCATAGATGGAGACATGCAACAGGCAATTGATTCTTCATCTCTACAAGAATACCAAAAAAATGAAGATAAAAGGACAATCTTTCAATGCTTTCCATAGCACGAACAGAAATTAAGGAAAAGAACAATGCCATACCCCTGCTTGAGAAAACTTGTAACTATGGGTCCATGTTGGATTAGCATACATAAATACCATGTCGTCTCAAGTTTGGGGAGGATACAGTTCCCACAATGCAATTGTTGTGTCTTCTGAAGCAGAAGCCATTAACTTGCAATCGGTTGAATATGTAACTGCATTGCACTGCAATAAATGTATTATGTATCCTTTCATAGATGTAACAGCAGTAAGAAGTTCTGCCAGAGTAAACCGTTAGGAGGACCATACATTACCCAAAATCAAGTTAAAACTCAAAAAAGGCTTCTTGAAGATAGAAATTGACATCTTGGTGAAAAATAGAGGGATCAAATTCATTATATATCATGGCGCACAAATATCTCTTTCCTATTTTCACTGTTATTGCTAAAGAAAGCCCTCTACTATGCTGCTGAAAATCTGATAAAACATAATATGCCATGCAACAAAACAGGGGTGGCCTGTTCTATGAGTTCGATATATTTTTTCTTCTTCAATCACACAATATTTAGCAATTAGATGAAGTCCTGTGAATGAGGTATCCAGTGATTGCTTAGTTTGGTTGAGCATGAAGAGAACAATCTATAGATAAAGTACATTGTGGTCTCTTGTGGGTTATTTTCTCCAAATGGGCATATATGTCTTGAGGATAGGATACTGGGCATTGTTAAGTTGATTCTAAGAAGATAAATTTTTCTATCAATTTAGGCTCCTATCCGTTGAAAGTTTCAAGGTGTTTTCATCAATGATGCATTCCCCTGTTAGCTTTGGTCACCGTAAGAAAGATTGCACACTGTCATATGGACAAAGTTCCAAGCAAAAGTAATTTTATTTTTGAGAGAAAAAGCTACCATATAAGGGAGTGTTCAATTAAAGAGTAACTAACAGGAAGTTCAACAACTCTACAAAGCAAGTCAAGACACAAGAAACATCTAATAAGCATGACACACATTCACGCAAGTATGGAAAGTCAAATTGAACAAGATAAAAAGATAGTGATGACCAGAGATTCCATTCTCACATTGAAATAAAGAATTGAGTAAAAGGGTGCCAAGCCCTGGATTACATAATCGTTACTGAAAAAAAAAAGGTGACATTGTTGCTACTAGGAATTTGGATTTAAATACCGTAGCATGGTGATACTTCAGTATAGCCAAAGCATTTCCTTTGCGATAGTTATATATCCTGACTCTGGCATCAAAGGAAACACATGAGAAATAAGAAAACTAGGACCCCACACTGTACGAGCTGGTATATGTATTATTACCGATCATAATTTTGGTCGCTGATATGTTCTCATATTAGTGCAAGTTGCTGATATATATTGTGTTCCGAGTTGCTAAAAATCAAAATAAATATAATCAACTCAATTGACAGAAGTTGCTGAGTTAGGTTTAATGAGTTTTGTATAATTTTGTATTCCAATATTTTAAATCTATCGATGAACATCCTTTGTTTGAATATATCTTCCTGTGACTTCCACAAGCAACTCACAATGGATCTTTAAGGACTTATATGAGATCAATTTGAGCTCAGAACATATTACCTATCAAAACATAGTCAAAGTAAAGATGCAAGATTCAATAGCCAATACCTATAGGGAATATTATTGTTTTTTCCTAAGACTACATGATTTACCTTATAGCTGTGAAACTAGAGCTGTCCCAAAATTACAACAAAAAAGAAGCATATTCTATTCATTTGTTTTACTGACCTGTGGTCCCAACCAGCAGTGGCAGCAATTTTGCTATCTGGTCGAATTGAGGTGCCTGATACACCAGGTCGTTCCAAGCTAATCTCTTTCTTCATCACACAAGAACCCTGAATTAAATAATGGACAATTCAATTTGAAGTTAGATAACGACACCTAAAATGTGTACAGAAATCAGCAAATCAATCAGCTGGAATTAAGAATAAATGTTTGTGGAAAGAGAAAACAAAAGAATATCTTTTGCAATAGTTATATATCCTTACTCTGGCATCAAAGGCAACACATGAGAAATAAGAAAACTAGGATCCCGCACCGTACAAGCTGGTACATGTATTATTACTGATCACAATTTTGGTCACTGATATATTTTGTGTTCTGAGTTGCTAAAAATCAAAATAAAGATAATCACCTCAATTGACAGAAGTTGCTGAGTTAGGTTTGATGAGTTTTGTATAATTTTGTAACATCCTTTCTTTTAATATATCTTCCTATGACTTCCACAAGCAACTCATGATGGATCTTTACGAACTTATAAGAGATCAATTTGAGCTCAGAACATATTACCTATCAAAACATAGTCAAAGTAACGATGCAAGATTCAATAGCCAATACCTATAGGGAATATTATCGTTTTTTCAAATACCACATGATTTATCTTACTGCTGTGAAACTAGAGCTGTTCCGAAATTACAATAAAAAACAAAGCATATTCTATTCATTTGTTTTACCAACCTGTGGTAAACCAAGTTTCTTCTCAAAACCAGTTCATACTATATCTGACCATTATAAATATAATAATGTCACTTGTGAAAAGGCTGTTTATAGGAAAGGGAGGAAGCTCATCCTTCTGTTCAATGTAAACAGGAAAGCTGCCAACATTGAAATGAGGCAGACCGCACCAAAACCATGATGCGCACATAGACAGAGGGGCATAGGTGTCATATGTTGTCAACCAAAAAAGAAAATTGATGGTCTGAATTATTATGGTCAATAATACGAAAAGCAGAAAAAATGATCAATGAATTTTGTCATAACCCGCAAATCCAGAAAAAAATTAAAAGCACATGATTGCTCAAACTTGTACCAAAAGAAAGGTCATATAAAAAAAAAATTACATCCATCACTTGCAGAACTTTCACATGCCAAGAAGTGAAATATTATACGAGTAGATGAACTTCATGAATCACGAACGAAGAAAATTACCACAGAAACATCCAAACTATATAGGGCAATTTTGTCATCAGCGGCTCCTGAAATGCCCCCACTGCACAACCCATCGACGCATAGGCTTAGAACTGCAGACAGACATGCAAATATTCAACTTAGTAGTGGGGAAAAGGTGAGAGGCCTCCTGATATGAGGTCCTACCTGGCTCTGTATGGAACTTAACAGAATTTACAAAAGCCCCTGGATTTCGCATATCCCACAAAAGCATGGAACCATCCTCATAACTGCCACAAGCAGGGAGAAGGAAACACAATTACAGTACAGAAATTGAACTCATAACGGACAACCAACAAAAGGTAAGATAAAAATTCAGTAGTTTCATTTCACTTTAAGGGACTTGATACTCCTTTAGCTATGATTTAAATGTTAAAGACCTGAAGGAGACAAATTTAATTCAAATCTAATTGGTTATAAGAAATGTTGAGTGGTGAATTCTCACTCCACTAATTGTTAATCTGCACTCAATTTTTTGGAGGAACCTATATAACGTTCTTTTATATGATTTTTCACCAATAAAACATTTATTTGCACATTCATGTACCTCAAAAAACAAGTCTACTCGAGAAGAATAGAACAGCCCAGAGAATTATATAATTATTTTACCATGAAACTCCCCTTTCTAGTTCTACAACATTTTCTACATAAAATGCTTGCCAACTCCATGGGCTAAGGCTTTTGCATATAGGACTTTTTTGCAAGAATTCCTCTATTCTTTTTTGCAGATTTGCAAGTGACGGGCATTCATAACAATGGCTGGGCATTGGTTAAGTTATTTCTCTCATTAAAATCTGATTCATATGGTAGACTAACCATGTGTTGTTTTCTATTCCAAAAAGCATTTGGAACTTCAGCACAAATTTCTTGTAGAATTTGTTGATTAACAAATTCAATTTTCTCTTCGATTTTAGAGGATTCAGGCTACTCTTTTATTCTTTTAAAAGCTACCTCTTCCTTTAGACAATCAACGAAGTTTTGTTTTGTTTCTATAATCTCTTATAAGAGATTAATTTGATGTGGAATGGTGACAGTAATGAAGGGAAAATGAATTTGAAATCCTAGGATTTCTGAAGTAATACGCTTATTTGTAGTACAATTAGTTGCAAATCAAATCTAAAACAAAAGAATTATTCATTCATTCAAAAATCAAATCTTGTGAATCATTCACAGTTGTGAATTTGTTTCCACACAATTTTCTTTTTCACAAATTACCACTGTTAAAATTATTTCCTAATCCTTTCAAAAACCTAGCTATTTGATCAACTTGATCCTCTGAATCATCACTCAAGACAGTAGATAATCCCTAGATCAATTCTTCATCATAGATGCACACCATCAAGCCTCAAAATTTCACCTTTCGTAATTATCATTTTGTGTGCACAAGGAAGAATATTGCTTAATGAATAACATATGTAGAATCCCAAAAGTTTTGATTCATAGGAAAAACGAGCAATATGACTTCTAGTAAGTTACAAAACTTTAAACATGCCAAACTACTAAGGTACTCAGTTAAGATTTAAGAAGAAGAGAAAGGAGAAGTATATACCCAACCAAGATATACAGAAATCCCTGTGATTCTGATGGTAGAAATGCTTGAACTGCCATGCACATTCCTGCAAATAAACACTTGGTAACAACTTTGTTGATGTCTATATGTAGAATAAGGCATGTAATACTTTATAATACAGAAATCCCTATGATAGTGATGATATCCAATCTAATTGTGTATTTAACCACTGGAAGTTCTGCTATGAAATTTTCTTTTCTTTTTCTACCATTTCTATTGTAATTATCAATATGTGGGGTCACGTCCCTACTATTAAGACTTGTGATAGCACTGATATAATTTCATATCCAACATGATCACACATAATAAATATGTTTTTCTGTCCACGCATAAAAAGGCATCTGATGACATGGATAAAATTTCTATTATTGGAATAAAAATGGATCACAATTGGACAATAATCCCTCGGTAGGCCATTGATGCATAAAAAGGAGACTCTATGATCAAGATCCATTTTAAAATCCCAAGAAACAATTCCTTATAAATTAACTGTAAAAACAATAAGGTATTTCTCACTTGCCAATTAAAATACAGGTTCCTTTTCATCAATCATAAAACCCAAGAAAAGATATGAATAGACACAAGTTTGGATGATGGTTGATTTGAGAAACTATAATACCATCTACACTCTCCAAAAAAGAACACTCCTCTTAGAAAATTGTTCCACAAACAATAAATTAAACTATTATCTTTCTCTCAGTTTAGAAGCTAGACTGCATATCTTATTAGCAATACAGCATTATCAAGTTACTTTGGAGAAGGTGATCCAAATATTTATGCCGTATTACCATTCTTCAAAATTCATATATTGGCAGAAACAAACCTCTTTTGTTAGTAGAAATATTAGATGAACCACCAATGCAGCTTTGAGGTAATCGTGCAAGCCTTTCTGCAGTATTCAGATCCCATATCTCAACCTTTACATATTTGAAATACAGAAATTATGAGCAACTGGGCAACCAAAGATTCAAAGTAGTAATTATATGGCAAACAATACTCTATGTATGCCTGTTGACCTCGGAAGACTGCTCCCCTGCCACAGCAATGTACTTTGATCCATCAGCATGCAAATCTGATACACATCAATTTGTTAATCCTTATAACAAGAAATTATGCAGCAACAAAGACCAATACAGAGAAAATAAAATAAAAAATATTATACTGGAGCAATCACTTCCTGGGAAATCTAAAAACACTTTGTCACTTCATAATGACTGATCTTCTGCACATAAAATTCTTAAAATAAGAGTGATCTTTTTCATGGCACTGAAAATGTTTGCCATGGAAAGCTAGAGAATTTGGATCCAAAGACAAGTGGTCGGTGATCAAAACTATACATTATCACCCACAAAATAACACATTGCTTGAGCCCGACTCCATCAACAACAAATCCCAAAACTGAACAGTTTTAAGCAGTGGGCTACTTTCCATATTCAAAGGATGGTATAATTATATTTCAAACTTACTTACACAACCAGTACACACCCCCAATTTTGCTTCTTATTTCTGATTTTCTTAAAGAAAAGAAGTCCTAGATTCTCCTTCACATGGCTTGAAAAATAAAAAAATCAGCACTCCTCCTCCTCCTCCTTTTTCAGGTAATAAGTAGATAATAATTGACTCTCAAGAACATCATCTGGTACCACATTCAGGATGCGTTACAGACTATTTTCCTTCATCCTGGTAATTAGCAACCAAAATCCTAAAAAGTTTAAATTCCAAAGCTAATTTTGTCTCTTCCGCATATTTTTTTTAATCAAATGATGACAAATAACATTGCAGCTATTTTGCCATTTAATAATTCTCTACATCAGAAATCCTAACAGCTGTAGACCTGTATCATTCAAAATGAATTTCATCTCTAGTTAGAAGGCATCAACTAAATCAGAGTTGGTTGCCAACTTTGCAACAGTATAATAATTAAGGCATATATAAATAAGTAAAAGGCATCAAGTCTCACAGCATCCCACATAGTAGCAACATTAAGAGTCAAAAGTTGGGCAAACCTTCAAGGGGGTTGGAGCACTCAACTGGATCTTCTTCATAATTTATTCCTTTATTGCCCAGAGAATTGGTATCAACAGTTTCTGTATCATCCTTCTCATGTTTATAATTTGGCCCTTCACCTTGCCTCACACTAGAATTAGGCTTCTTCACTAAAGAGAGCTTGCAAAAATGGTAAGCGTTTGTTTTGATAGTTAGTGAAGGTTCCCTGTCAAGTAAAAGAAAATCTGAGATTAGCTTAAGATAATATTCAATGTTGATCATTATTAAGTAATGTGAGACATCTAAGGTCAAATCAGACAGTATAATTTCCAAGATCTAGCAACTTATGCCAATGCCTAAACACATACACGTACACATACATGGTTGTTAAATATTTTCAATCATACTGATAAGAAACGTCAAATGCTTAAAGAAGGGAATAGACACAGGCATCAAATGTCTCGCTAGATGTTATTATTCAAATACTACCACAAGATACATTCGTTAGTCAAGTTTTTTTCCAATAAAAGTCAACAAAGTGGATAATAAAAGACACAATTACCCATTCTAACTTGAGATAAAAGCCTAAACTAATAAGTTGTTTCCAGTATGACTAGTCCACTAAATTTTCCAAAACAGAGTTGAACTATGCCAAAACAAACACATTTTGACATGCATCTTCAACCATGTTTAGTTGGCTCAAAACTCAAATGATAAAAGAGATTAGAAAATGCCACTTCAAAAGAAGAATGATAGCAATCTTGTTTGCTGGACCATGCAAACAGATCTAAAAATGAAATCTTAATTGCCACACATAACTGGTTTAAACAAATAAAAAAAAATCATAAATTCTCTGATAAATCACAAACCACACCATGTATAATTCATCTGGCAATTAAAAAAAAATACAAAGAAAAGCTTGCTACCTCGACAAACCACCATTGTCAATATCCCAGCACTTTACAGTTCCATCCCTACCCTGGCTACAAAAAAAATCAAAACCATACGTCCAAAAAAACCTCATAAAACATTACACAAACCTCAAAAGTAAATAAATTATCAAGAAAACAATATAATTAAAAAAAAATACCTGATAACTTTGTTGTCACCAATCAAAGGACTCGCAGCCACAGATATTATCCCATGAGCCGCACTATGCACCCTTCAATCCATACAAAATAAACAATCAAATACCCAGAAAAAAGAGGCTTAAAATTAATTAATAAAATGAATACCGAGAAGATGATACAGTTCGATGCTGTACAGTATCCCAAATCCGTAACTCTCCGTCTGTAGAACTGCAAATAAATACGTACATGTATAGATAAGTGAAAACATTATATAATTTTTTTTTTAAGGAAAAAAAATAGTGAAAATCCTACCCGGTGAAAAGCAAAGGTTTAGAAGGATGGAAAGAAGCGTCCATAACAGAGGCGCGATGGCCTCTAAGGACTGCAACTGGATCAGGTGCTGGCCTTTTGCTCATTCTTTGATTATTGTATACTGTATGGTGTAGCAATGGTAGAGATTATTATTCGTTGTTCGAGAAGCCGCCTCGTAGTCACCGTGGTTGTTTCCGGCGTTTCTGGCTGTCGCTGCTGCTTCAATTTCTGGCGTGGTTGAAATATTTTGAGATTTTTTGTTTTGGTTTATTTTGGGCTTGCTTTTGTCCTCGGATTTTCTAATTGTATCTTAGAAAGTAGTCTTTTTAAAAAAATTAAGTTTTGAAAAAGTAAATTATAGAAAAATAAATTATTTCCTGCTATTATTTGGTAGTATATTAAAAAATAAATTAAAAATATTTTTCGGTATTTAGTTATATTACAAAAAATAAACTAGAAAATAATTTATTAATATTTTATTTTTTTCAAGTTTATTAAAATAATAAGAAACAAATCTTATAAATTAAAAAGTTGAATGAGAATGAAATTGAAAAAAATATATAATATCATAAATTATCTCAAATAAAATAAATAATAATCAAAATAATAGAGATCAAATCTAACAAATAAAAAATTTAAAGATGAAGAAATTAAAACAATAATAATAACTATTTCATAAATTATTTCAAATAAAATAAATAACAATCAAAAGAATGAGAATCAAATTCGATAGATAAAAAATTTCAATTAAAAAATAATAAGGAAAAAGCAAATAACAATTATAAAAATAAGGACCAAAGTTAATATAAAAATCAAATTTTAAAGGATGAAATTGAAAAAAAATTATTCAAAACAAAATATATATATATATATATATATAGCAATCAAAAGTTTGAGAACCAAATTTGATATAATCAGCAAATAATATGACATTTCTAAATTTTTCACAACTTCCATAAAGTGTTTTCCGCCCAAAATAAAAGGAAAACACTTTTCTGGAAACCAAGCCACATTTTTCTTTAACTAGAAAGTATTTTCCGTTGACTAACTTTTCTAATGACAAACAAATACATGAAAGTTTGGAAAGAGATTTCCAGGAAACCACTTCCCGTCAAAAAAACGAGGCATAACATTAAAATTAACCAGGGGTGATCATTTTCGGTTCGGTTTGATTTTTATCAAAAAAAATAAACAAACCGGTTTAAAAAAAACAAAACCGAACCGGAACTGGTTCAAACCGACCGGAAACTGGTTCAAATCGACCGGTTTCGGTTCAATTATTTTAGAACAAAAAACGGTTCAAACCAATTTGGCTTGGTTTTTTCGGTTTGACTCGGTTTTTTTCTGGTTTGGCTCGGTTTTTTTTTGTTTGGGTTCGGTTCGGTTTTTTCGGTTTAAGGCTTAAAAAACCGAAACTGAACCGATCGGTTTTTTAAAAATTCTAATAGGTTTAATCAATTTTTTTTCACGGTTCGGTTTTTTCGGTTATTTTTTTTTCAGTTTTCTCGGTTTAATTGATTTTTTAGTTTTTTTGTTCACCCCTAAAATTAACAGCAAATCTAAAGCGTGTGGTTTTTTTTTTTTAATATGGATTGCATTGCATGAATGAATGTTTGGAAAAGTAATAACAGTTTTTTTATTTAAAAATATATTAAAATAATATTTTTTATATTTTAAAATTTATTTTAATATCTATGTGTCAAAATAATTTAAAACACTAAAAAATAATTTAAAGTAAAAACATTCTTAAAAGCTTTTAAAACTTCGATTAAAATATTATCCCAAACGAACACTAGATGTAAGCTCATTTTACTATGGATTATGATAATATAGTAAAGATTTTATCCTTAGTTTGTTAGAGACTTAGTCATCTTAGAAGGGTTTTAATGGTTTTCCACCTTGGGTTTTTTTTTCTCTTTTTATCCCATTATATATGGCTAAATAACATTCAAAAACTTTTTCTATTATCTTCTCTATATGACAAAACTATGAATTATGACAATATAGTGATGATTCTATTCTTCTGTGAAGGATATTTTTTTGTTTTTCACCTTGGGTTTTTTTTCTCTTTTTTCTTCTTGGGAGACGTGGCTAAATAACTTCCAAAAATATTTTTATTATCTTGTTTATTTGACATAAAAACAAGCTGATATTTTTTTCTTTCTTCTTTGCACCAGTTGCTCATGGGATTTGCACTTAAAGATTGTTTTGTTGAAGTCATTGTGTGCACAAGATGCGACCACAAAGGGGTTAGAGGGTTGAGGTTGAGAAGGCTCGAATAAAAAAAACCCAAAAACGTATTTTTTGGGCTCATTGTGTAAGCTTGATTTTATCTTCTTCTTTTTTGTTTGATTTTAATAGGTTTTTATTGATTTTTAGGGTGATTAGGTTGATTTCCTCTCGTGCTTATGTTATGTTTAACTTGATTTTTATGGGTTGAATTTATATCATTCTTAAAACCTAATTATACTAATTAATTATTGGGCTTTCCTTGATTTTTTGCTAATATTTGGCGTGCTTGGTTGCTAGTGGTTTGGATGGAAAATTAAACATCTTCTTTTCTATTTTCTTTTTGTTGCCTTATGGGATTTTTTTTTATTTCTTTCTCATTGTTTGAATTATCTGAAGGGTTCTGCAAAAGCAATATCAATATTTTTTATGGTAAAAATTGAGCATAGATAATTGAGCATCCTTTGCTTCAACTTAAGCATTTGACCTCCTCTCAACTAATTAAATTGTATTTTATTTGAAAAAAATAAAAAAAAAATTGTAGTTTTTATCTTGCTGGAATTCTTTTTTCTCTCCTTTGATTGTTGTTATTGTTGAATTTCTAAAATTTGTGTCTTTTTTCAAGTATGTGATAGCTAACTAAGATATATATAAAACAATGAAGTTGGGATATAGAGGAGAGGGTGAAAGTTTAAGAGATTTTGGTAGATACATATTCATGTTGTTATTTTTTTTACTAACCTTGTGATTTTTTTTATTGTATCAAAGCTCACCACACAACCCAAGCATTAGCTCAAGTTTTTAAGCTAATAACCAAGGATAACGATGACTATAGAGGAGGGGGGAAATTGCAAGTAACTTTTCCTTTTTTATTTCTAATTTCCTCTCTTTTTATTCTTTTCTCTCAAATTTTGATTTGTCTTTTCTTTGGATCTCTAAAATTCCCATATTTATTAGCTTCTAATTAGGTTTTTTTTAATCAAAGAATAAAAATTAAAAGAATGAACTATGTTTATGCAAACTCTTTTTTTTTTTTTACTTGCAAAAGTCCTCTTACCATTTTATTTATGCTCTTCGAACTTAACTATGCAAAAAACAAAAAAATAAATTTACAAATTTGGCTTGTCTTTGTCGTAGCAGACTCTTTATCGTCATTGGCATCCATTCACTTGGTTCCTCAAGTAAAGATAACTATTGCATCTTTCTTTTTTTTATTAAAACGCCAGTTCATTACATGGTTAATTGATTATTTTGTACTAGGTGGTTATTTTATTGGAATTGATTATTAGTGTTCTAGATGGTTTTCAGTTGATATAGGTTAGTATCTGCCCTTTTTGTGCATGGATTACTAATGATTATAAGGACGATCGATGCTTGAATCATGGGATTTTCTGAAAGGTGATTGCTTGAAAGAACACAAGAATGTTGATGTTGCAGTTTTTTGTGAGGCTTTCCCCCTTTCTTATCATCTATCGGGCTGGTTTTCTAGACAATGTACTTACCTATAGTCCATGCTTTGTTGGCCTTTTGTTGTCTTTTATGTTTTCCATAGGTTGTCCCTCACTTGGTTGTTCCATCACTTTTAGTTTCTAGTTCTGTCATATTTTTTTCCTTGCAGATTTAGTGACGCTTGTAGTTGATTTGATTCTTATCATTTACTATACACTGGTCCTTTTTTATTCTACTCTAATTTATACTATTTCATTACAACTATGTGAACTTCAATTTCCATGTGATAAAGTTTAATTTGGCAAGGTGGTTCATTTTATATGTCGTTACTTTTTTTAATTTTGTGTGTCTCTTTCATTTGTTTGAAACATTTCTTAAAATTAGTGAATGGATGTAATTTTATTTTTTCATTTGATCAAGTTGTAAAGCCAATATATTGCTTAAGGGAATGAGATGAGTCTAATCAAGAGAAACTGAACGATGAGGTACGTTATAAAACTAGTCTAAAAAGGATTAAAACAACAACAACAACAACAACATGACCATTAGGTGAAAAACATTGTCTTCTCTTACTTTATTGATTATCTTAATCAAGAAAACTCTAATAATTAAGCTTTTAGGGCTAGTGTTGCAAGCTTGAAGAGGACCTTGCTAGAGGAAAAGAAAAACATGATTGCCTGCTAAACGTTTTACTCCTTATAAGCACCGACATTGTTGGTTTGTCGTTTTTGCACTTACCCTCTTCACTGTTGCGGCTGATCTTAAATTTTTTGCTTGCTTTTGTTTATATTTTTTTAGCTGAATTTCCAGAAATTACTTGAATATATAACATGAACAGGGGGAGAGCACATAAGACAACTCCAAATAATATGCTAGTGAATGCATATTTATTCATTTGTGCTATGTGCTTAAAAAAAGTCATAAATAGATGTTAAAATACACATTAAGAATATAAGAATCTAGAAATGCTAGGCTTTAACTAGGTTTATTAGATTGTGTTTTATAGAGATTGCAATAAGAGATTCAATTGCTAAGATTTTTGGAGGGTTTCTAGACTCTTAAAATTCTTAGATGTTGTCAATTTATTGTTGTTATTGTTTTATCACCCTTCTCGATGATCCATTTTCTTTTTTACCTTGTTTTTCTAGATAGATCCTACAATCCTTTTGATAGATTTCTTTCTCAAACCTCATCAGACTTTATAGACGCAACAACATGTGTTCATTGATACATCTGCTACTACTAGAGACCTAACAACTCTAGAACTCGATGAATCTGTTGTCATAACATAGGTTGACCTTATAAATGCTATCATTTTTTATAGTATGCATGTGTTTGTTCGTTTTCATTTTTTTAGACTCAAAGAATCCATAGCTTGGTTGGTGGAAGTGCAACAATTTAACCCCTTCCTAAATTTCATCTTAGATTGTTAGGAAAAATTAATCAAACCGTTTAAATCTCAACTTATGAAACCAAAAGTTTTCCTATTTGATTAATATTGCTTAGTCTCTGTATCTAAAATCCTAATTTAAATCAATTTGGGTTTTGGTTTTGCATTTTTTTTTTGTTTAGTTATTAATGATTCTGTATGGAATTTGATTATGCTAAAGTTCAATTTTTTTTCTCTTCATCATGATGCCCCATGTCCATCTCTCTTCAAAGGTAGCTCTTTTTATACTGATATTTTGAGATACATTTTCCTACCTTTGTTTATGTCCTTCTTGGTTGCTTAGAAAGTAACTAAAATAGAAAAAAAAAATTCTTAACATAATCATTTGTTGTTGGTGTTTTGTATCCAAAAATATCCATAACTGAATGTAATAAGAAAAATTATCTTAATTGAACCTCATGATTCTTTTTGCCTAAATTTTAGTTATGATTTAAAAATGCTCATTATTTCTTTAGGGCAATAGAAAAAGGATCACTTTTTTGTTTCTGTTATTTTCGATCAATAACCATTTGGAATTTTTTTAATATTGAAATGATTGGTAAGTAAAGCTTTAGGATTCAATAAGGTGTTTTTTTTTTCAGAAATTCAAACCTAAATATACAGTTTGTAACCACCAAATTGTTTTTCTATTAAACTTTTCTTAGCAATCTAAAACCAATTATAGACCTTTAGATGTTATATATAACACCTTTAAAATTGAGATCTTATCACAAGAAGCTTAATGTTAATCCTATATTTCAACATTTTGCTTGGAGTGCTCTCAAAATCTGTATATTTTAGCATTATAAACCCATTCCTTTAAAAAGTACATGGTTTAGGTATAGAGTACCAAGTTTCTATTTGACACATAGATTGAGAAGGACACCTTATTGACCTACATCAAGATACACAAAGGATCAACATTATATCATCATCACCATTATTTATGTTATCTTGGTAGTTAAGATTTTACAAAAACTATAGGAATCATGGACAGATAGAGCCACTATTATAAAATAAAAAAAATGTTGTTCTTCGAATAAGATCAAATGTTTAGAAAAACATGAATGCTCAACTAACTTACATGACTTAAAGTTAAATTTCAATGTATGATGTAGTTATTTAAATATGCAGATGGGTCAAACCATAATGAAGCTGTTCTTTACTTCCATTTCATGAAGTATCAATGTTTCTATGTGTAGTTATTCCTCTACTGGCACATTTCTAAATAACTAAAAATTTGATTGTAACATCCTAATTACTGCGATAACACGTCAATCATAATATAGGAAAAACATGGTAAATTGTTTTTTTAAAACCGGATTCATGCAAGGTTCATTGAAATTTCTATCGAAATTTCAGTAGAGTTTCCTCTATAAATGGGCATACTAAGTTATTGATAATTGCCTTCATTTCAAAATCTTTATAACCACATAGATCATTCACCTTAGTATCTATTTTGTGACATCTCGACCTCAAAAACATTCTCAACCTCAAAAATATTCTTAACATCATGTATGCATTTGACCTTTTAGTATCAATATCATACACATTCATAAAAATATAACTCAAAATATGCGCTAGAAAAAAGAACTTTTTAAATCACTTATACATGTTGATCCTGACGCGCGCACACACACACATAAATGGAGTAGATTAGTCTAAAACATGCATATAAATTAGTTACAAAAAATATATAGTTATCATATTATATAAGGTATTTGTCTACGGACTTTTATTACATAAGACATACATAGATAGAATAATATCAATACGAAGCAAAGAGTTATTGTTTTTCTTTAGTTTAAGTTACAAAATTTATTACATGCACAACAAAAGTCCTTGATGTCCTGAAATCTGTCTAACGCCTAATTACTTGGCCCATTAATATGCGAAGGTCCTGCAATAAAGATTAATTAAGCAAAATTTTGCATTACGAACATAGTTCTACCTTTAAGTGTAATAAAAATGATATTAATCATTATTCCTATCAAATCTTATAGATTTTTTCATGAATGATGATTATGCCTTTCATAATAATTACGCAAAATATGTATGCACATTTTTGTAAATTAACTAACATGCAAAATCACTCAAAATCTTTACGACGACTTCACCATACTAGTCTTTATAGTTCAATCTTTTCTGAACATTTGGAAAACATCTCAACGTTAGCTTTCACTCATTGCGAAAACAACTCAAATTCATTGATTTCTGAAACTTTGGAAACAATCTCAACATTGACTTTCGCTCATCGTGAACACAACTTTAATTTCATTGGTCTCCAAATACTTTGGAAACAATCCCAATATTGACTTTCGCTTATTGTGAAGGCAACTCAAATTCATTGGTTTCCGAATACTTTGGAAACAATCCCAATATTGACTTTCGCTCATTGCGAAGACAATTCAAATTTATTGGTTTCCGAACCTTTGGAAACAATCCCAATATTGGCTTTGCTTATTACGAAAACAATTCAAATTCATTGGTTTCTGAAAACTTCAGAAACAATCACAACATTGACTTTCGCTCATTGTGAAACCAATTCAAATTCATTGGTTTCCGAAACTTCGAAAACAATCCTAACATTACCTATCGTTCATTGTGAAAACAATTCAAATTCATTGATTTCTAAAACTTCAGAAACAATCCCAACATTGTCTTTCGTTCATTGAAAAAACAACTCAAATCATTTAACCTCACATCATATTCATAATTCATCCATATTACTATCATGTTCGGTATTCATCACTAATCTAAAAATTCAAATCTAACTTCATGAGTTGTAAGCAATTCAAATTCATCAATTTCCTATAATTTCAAAAACGATTCCCCCACATTGGTCTTTCGCTCGTTATGAAAGCATTTCAATTATATCGATCTTACATTATATTCATAATTCATCCACGTTACCTTCCTGTTTTAGTATTCATCATAAATTAAAAAATTCAGATTTAACTTCATTTGTTGTATACAAGATTTCACTTACCTTATTTTTTGGTCGAGTGAGCTCCTCCGATAAAAGATCCTATACTTGGTGTTCCCCCTGAACCATACAAATATTTTCTATTAGTATATTATTTAACAAGTTTATATACTCATTCTTTACACAAGAATTACTTCTTGTAACTTCATATCAAACTCATTATGTTCAAACAATACATGACAAGTGCACTACAACATTGTTTAGTGTTTCTCCCACCAGTAGAGTTGTAGAACTCAATTTTATTTGTTGTTTAATTATTTAGTAGGCTAAGACACAATTACACAACTTTTATTAAGAGGGTTAAACCTATTTTTGCCATTTACAAACTTAAAATCATCGAAATACAATGGTACGCAGGTCTGTCCTGTAACATACAACCTGACCCCTCCCTAGTGTTTTATCCATATCTGGAGTTCTATAAATCCAAATAGAGTAAGTTTTGTTCTTAGTAAAAGTTAACATCATTAAACACATTTTTCATGAAGACATTTACCTCAACGTTTCTCAGTTGTAAACCTAAATTTTCAGTTTAAGCTCCTATGCACATTATGTCCAGAATCTTCCAATTTGACATGTCTTTGGGTTTGTACCAATATCTAGAGTTCAACAGCTTTGATTGAGATGCTTCTAGTCCCATTTAAAATTTAACATCCAATTATACAACTTTCATGAAGGGAAACATCCCAAATTTTGCCTTTTACTATATCAATTTCTGGTTACAAGTTAGCTAACAACATTGTCTGGATTTTTGGTTTTATATGTCTAACATATAAACAATCACTTTCATGTATTCATTCTCTTTTTTTATCACTATAAAATACAAAATATATAATTTCTACATCAATAATCACACATGAGATTTCAATCATTCAAAAATTAAGCTTCACAAGAGCATACATTACAAGAATTTGTCTATGTGTTAGAGTTTCAACACACTATTATTTCTTGTATGATCTTACACTTGTTATTTTAACATGCATGCATAATTTAGCATAAAATTTTTTTTCCCCCTTCATTGTTTCAGGTTTGGTGAAGGCTTTCAAGCCTTTTCTTAGTCATTTTGTTCTTCGATTTTAAAAAAAATTATCAAGCCTTCTTCATCTCCCTTTCACACTTTATCCTTACCTTCCATCTACCCAGAAAAATCCCTCAAGAACTCTAATCTAAGAGCTAGTATTTTGCATAAAACTTACCCAAAGTACTAGAAATTTGTCTTGGAGGATGTTAGGTTTATTCCTAGTTGCGTTTTCTGTCTTTCAAAGGTTTTTCTCCCTCAAATCTTTTGGTCTCTTTTCACTTTCCTTCTGTCGCGGTCTCTTTTTTTTCTCTTAAATTTGTTTGCTTTTTGGTGTATAATCTTCACTTAAACTCATAAATCTGATTGTATGTGTTTTCTCTACTTGTTTCTTTGAGAGGAGGTTTTGAAGAGAGAAAATGACTTCTTACCTTTGACTTGGCTAGCTATCAGGTTTAAGTTCCTTGGGTCTGACATGTTTGCTAAACCCACATTATCTTGGACTTGGCTAACTGCTACATCCAAGTGTAAAAGAATTAATTAACTGCCAAGACCCATGTTGTCTTGGACTTGGCAGGCTGTTTAGAAATTTCAAAGTGATTAAAGGTTCTTTGAAGAGTATGAGTTTGCAGCTTTCCTAGCATTCTCATGGGGCTTAAAAACCCTCCATTAAAAAGTGATCATCATGATTTTGTTTTTACGAGGCATTAGAGCCCTCCACTGAGAGTGGTGATTACATGATGTTGCTATTTGTACTAAGGAGACCAAGTTTATTCCATAAAGAGTGGTGAATCTAGCAATGAGGAGACCAAGTCTATCCCATATAAAGTAGTGTATATAGCACTAACCATCATTGGAGAGTGGTGAATATAGCAATGAGGATACCAAGTCTATCCCATATAGAGTAGTGTATATAGCATTAGGGAAACCAAGTCCATCATTGGAGAGTGATGCATATAGCACTAGGGAGACCAAGTCCATCACATGAAGAGCAATGCATATAGCACTGGTGAGACTAAGTTCATCCCATGAAAAGCGGTGCATATAACACTAAGAAGACTACATTTATCTCTTGGAGATTGGTGCATATAACAATGGGGAGACTAAGTCAATCCCATGGAGAGTGGTGCATATAGCACTGAGGAGACAAAGTTCATCCATTCCAAAGTGTATTATTGAAAGGTTCTTTGGCATTACCTGAACAAAATGAAAACATTCATTTTGAATAAGTCATTTATATATAAGAAACTTACATTCTTATTCTCATTAGCGATGTTGAATTTTTATTTGAGTAGAGTGTCTAGTGTGAGGGAGACTCTTCCTTTTCTCTTTGATAGTTATAAAAAATACTTCACATGTTTTACGGTTTGAACCAACATTTCACTTGTACTTGTTGAAAGCTTTTCAAAATCTCAAGGCTCTAACTGCATTTGTGAAGTTGGCAAAGCATAGTTTAAATTTGTTTGTCTCACCTTGAGTGGCTAGCACTGCTTTGGTGAGGAGTTAGACCTGATTGAAGAGTTGTTGAAGCTCTGTTTAAGAAGGAGTGTCTGCAGCAACAAGAAGACTTGTCCTGTGTGGTGGGGCATTGGTTGTGTTCCATGGAATGATCTGAAAATGTCAAAAGCAAGCTTTAGAAGAAACCGATGTCTTTTAAAAAATCCAACTAGCTTGGGAATAGGGCTCTTGAGTTGGATAATCGATTAATAATTAGTCCTAGCAATCTCATACACTCTCCCTAACTGAGGTAGTTGATAATTTATACTTGGTACTTGGTAGACTAAGATGGCTTATGGTTAGTGTCATAACCCAATTTTTGACCTTTTTATTTTAATTATTTACTGAAAAAAAATGATGAAAAACAAGTAAAAATAAAATAAATGAAGAATGAATTAAAATTTGGGTTAAGGGCAACATGATTGGAAGTTTAAAGATTTAATTAAATTCTTGACTAGTTTAATTAATCAAAT
>Ga0307515_10004421_pt1 | contig 29111 bp, 26 predicted proteins | sample 17_EM_MG_FD_194513 | JGI IMG/M metagenome (GOLD analysis project Ga0307515, IMG submission 194513) | Populus trichocarpa ectomycorrhiza microbial communities from riparian zone in the Pacific Northwest, United States - 17_EM | ecosystem: Host-associated > Plants > Roots > Unclassified | place... | reverse complement strand
ATCGATACTAAGGACTATAAGATATTTATTTTAAGGAATAAAAGAGTAGATTTTCTATATTATATAATAAAGAAGCTATAATAGAACACTTAGAATTCTTTAATCTGCCCAATCCTTTGCATATTTAGTCTCTTTAAGTGTTTTTATACTTGTTGTTGTACGATCCCATGGAATTCGACGTTAAGAGCCTAAAAATACTCTCTCTGGCTTATCGCTTATTCCAGGAATTAAGAGAATCTTAATTGTAAGGAGCGAGAGCCGCGGAAACCTAAGACGCTGAGATAATTGACTCCACTAATTAATAGCTCTTATACGAGGCTTTAGCATTACCGGATTCTCGCTAATATAACTTTTAAACTTATCCTCGCTTTATAGATAAGTAGCCTATAAGCCTTGCTTATGAATAGCTCTTTAAAAGACAGAGAGCTCTTCTTTATTGACCTCCGGCCTACCCCTTTGGGCATCATACGACGGAGTAGTATCTAGAGATGGCGCTTTATCGCGGAATCTCTCCTAGAGCTTTCGTATAATATAGAGCTGCTTCTCTCTAGTAGTACCTATCCTATTATTCTAATCCTTTAAGAAAGCCGTATAATATTTAGGATTCAAAATCTGAGCAGCTAGATAGTATAGAGATTTTAAGAGCTTTTTTGTATACTTTTTAAGCTTTTCCTTAGCTCGTATAAGGTAAGGAAGCATAAAGTTATTCTTACTTAAAGAAGCTAATTCCTAGAAAGAAAGAATTAGTAAAAGAAACGTAATAAGAAGTTATACAACAAACCCTTATTGTTTAAATAATCTCTTAGAGAGTATTAATTAATTCTAGAACTCTTTCTAATGTTATACAATCTCCCTAAAGAAAAAGAGTTGCGTTATAGAAAGCTTTAAGGAAGTTATAAATTGTACAAAGCTAAATCCAGTTATTTGTTATAAGAACATCCGCTTTTAGAATATCTTTCTTATAGTACTTAATATAGAGTTAAAGCCTAGCCTTCACTTAATCCTCTAGAGCCACTAATAATATATTAAACCAGCTATTCCATCTTATACAATTATTAAGAGGAATAACTTTTTTAGCTTTACTCTTAAACTATATTGTATAATTTACTAAAGAACGGATATAAATAACGTTATTATAAAGCTTTCCCATTAGTCCTATAATTTCTTAAATATTTTTACCCCTTTTATCTAACTTGTCTTTTCAAGACAAGGGTTTTATCTTTACTTCTCCCTTTACTAGCTTTTTTGCTTATTATATAACTTCTTCTTCTAGTTCTATGGCATTCTTTTTCCCCTTTCCCCTCTTTCTAATTAGTATCTTTGTTGGTACCGGCTGTTGTATAACTTCGTCCTCACTTTTATCCTCTTTCTCCTCCGCCTCCTCCTCCTTCTTTTTCTCCTCTTCTTCTTCTTCTTCTTTCTTATCCTCTTTATCATACAACGCTATAAGCTTTTTATACTTCTTTAAGGTAAAAAGGAAGGCCTAAACAATAAGATTAATAATATACCCCTAACAGCGAATTCTTTAATACTCCGCGTTCTAGGAAATCTTATGTCTTAGCGAGAGCTACGTAGCAATTATACGATATAGAACGTCGTTTGAGCCCGCATTGTTGCTAATAAGAGCTTTAATCTTTATTTTAATTCCGTACAACTTAAGAACGGGTTAAAGTGCCTCCTATTAATCCTTACTACTTTAACTATGCACTATATAAAGGCCAATTAAGATGTTTTAATATTAATCCTGGATATTAAGGAAGCTTACGCAGATTTTAAGTATAAGAGAATAATTAGGAGAGGTCCAGATATTAACCGCAAGGTAGATATTTGTCTTTATAGACTAAAGAACTCGTCATATAATATCCTAGCTTTTAGTAAAGTGGCTGTGAATCCAATCTATGATTGTTAAGTGGTGTATCGGAACAATATTAAGATTCGCTGCTTCTCGGTTTAATACTTTAATAAAAGCATAAAACTCTAGCCACTTAATATATAAGAATAGAAGCCGTCATACAATAATAAGATCCAGAAGTGTTTGTTTAATAGTACCCTTCTCCACTATACGATATAGAACCTCACCCTTAAGCCCCTAAACCTCTCCCTTTACTAGAAGCTTTTTATAGAGTGCTTAAATTAATTCCTCTCCTTTATCTTGTACTATTATATAAGACTTATTCTCTTCCTAGCTCCATATTATATTATGCATTCTTTTAAGATGGCTACAAAGCCCTATTATTAAGGCATGCCATCCTTCTGGATTATCTAGAGAACAGTATTTACAGAGGTATCTCTTTTTTATATGAAGCTTATCTTCTTTAATAACCTCACGAGTATGTTGGTGAATTAAGGAGAATTTTATAGAACCTTCTTTCGTACAACTTATTAAGGTTAAACCTATATTAGTATCAGCGCTTAAAAGACCAGAATAAGTATTACTATCGAATTTATTAGATAGAATATTACTCTAATTAGCCATTTTATCCTTTATATAATAAAGAAAGAAGAAAAAGATTAAAAAAGTGGGAATGCCAAGCCTTTGTCAGAACAATTGTTCCGACAAAGGCTTGTCGGGCCAACAGCTTGTTTGTCGAACAATTGTTAGACAAGAACCTTGTCGACCGCAGGCCTGCATATACCTTGCTTGTGAGTGCACAAGCCCTTTTGTAAGTGCACAGCCCTTTGTAAGTGCACAGCCCACTAGACAAGTTTCTAGCGAAATTGGATGTGGTGAGCACCGGAACCTGTCTCTCACACGGAGTAATAAGTGGCCGATTCAGGCACAGACCTTAAGGCCCGTGTCTTTATTCACCCAAAACAACACCCATTTTGTTAGGTCAAAACTGACATCAATATGCCTAAAGCACCTAATATGCCTAAAGCACCTAAAACACCTAAATCTTATAAATCTCGGGCTTAACCCTATACACTACTATCTGCCCTACTATATTTTGAGTATTGATATGTCTTTGTTTGGGGCTTGAGGTCCGTGCCTGAATCGGCCACTTATTACTCCGCGTGAGAGCCTGTGCAGGCAGGGGGTTTGTGAGTTCGGTTAAGGCAGCAAGGTACAAATTGCCAATGAGGCCTGCACTATTAAACATAACCAAAATTAATTAAGAAAAGTCATAAATATAATAGCAGAGACCTCGCTTCTCCTCCAAAATGAAAATAATAATAAAAAAGGCCTTTGTTGTGAGTGTGTAGATGACAATTTAGATTTGCTGGGCGAGACCGAACTCACAAACCTCACCTGGGTGGCTGTAATCCTCAAATGACGCAGTAGCGGTCTGGTTGGCAGGACTGCATGCTGTGGACAAAAAAGTTGGCTGCGAAAACACGCGAGATACCTCTCCACCCAAATTTGTATGCGCACGCATGAATACACCCATTACCACTATGTCTCGCCTACATTCTCCTCAAAATGATGACCAAATTAATTATTATAAGCCGCACGAGTATTAAAAGCAGTATACTACAAAAGGCTCGTGTGACTGGAGCTATTAAGTTCAATCGTCATATTGGCGCGCATGGCCTCAGTAATTAAGTATTCGAATACTACGGCGTCAATAAACGACCTAGCTATCGCATCCTCGTAGGTGAGAGTGGCCAAATATATTAACGACTTTAAAACGAACCCGAAGCTCACGATCCTCGTGGCCGCCCCCCAGAGCTTTCTTGCGACTAGCTACGATAAATAGAAAGATATTTAGAGCACGTAGATGTTAAATAATGTGCTGTAACTTGGGAGAATCTTGCTTGCTAAGCTGGCGTTTAAATAGAGATCTGTTTACGTATAATACGAAGAGCAATGGGAGCTTTAGATTATTATAAATGTATTGCTTGTGATAAGGCCTGGGTATCTAATAATATTTGTTGTGGAAGACGTATCTAGTGTTAAGAATAGAGCTGTACAGCCAAAGGAGGAAGACTGGTTTAACGTACGATTTTTAGATGAGGTGCACTTTGGACTGGGTCCTTCGAATTATAAGGAGGCCTGGCGAGAGGTACTGCTGTAACTGTATCTAAAATAGGGGAGAGCCTTAAGAAAAGGATAAGAAGTTTTACGCCTGGGGCGACGTAGGCTTTAACTACAAGATTAATAAGCTTATGCTCTACGAGGTGCCTGGCAATTCGAACGGCAAGATGTTATAACGGGTATATATCAATTAGATTCTGGAGCCTTACGTTCTCCCTTAGATTGAGGACGTTGGGCGCGATTCCTTTGTCTTGTTTAAGGATAACGACTCTGGCTACGGCCTAAGCAAGAGTAATATTGTTTATACATGGAAGTGGGAGCACGGCGTCAGTTACTTATTTAACGCCCCTAAGTCTCCAGACCTAAATGTGAGAATTGCTGGTAGCTAGTTAAACAGTACGTCGCTAAAGCTAATCACTGGGACGACGATGAGACTGTTAATCTTATATATAAAGGATGGGACCGTATAAAGCAATCCTTAATTAATAAGTGGGTAAGATCTATGCCGAGTAGGTTAAACGCCTGCCTTGATCGCGATGGCGTTTTGATGTCACAACTTCTGAATTTTAACTATATATAGGTTCTACATAGAAATATAAAACCTCATACTTTATAAAACGTGATTAATGGGTGTATTCATGCGTACGCATACAAATTTGGGTGGGGAGAGGTGGTGCGGGCATCTCGCAGTGCCAACTTTTTTGTCCGCGGCGTGGACTGTTGCCCCATGCAACCAGGAACTTCAATGATCCGGCAATAGAACAACAAATCTCCAAAAAGATCTCAACCATCTCCACTGCCAGCGCATTTAGCACCCATACTATATATTCTTCCACCTGTTCATTAATTGTACGGTTTCTAATTCACCGAAAATCATCCCCAATCCACATAAACCCAGCTCTGAGACTTACAGCTCGAATTCCGTCCGCAGAAGCGGACACCTCACCATGACAACCATCCACACGAGCCCAGGAGCTCCATTCTCGATCTACGAAGACCAATCAGCCATCACACCGTCTGAATATGATGCGGATAGCTCTTTCAACTCAGAAACGGGCTCACTACCAGCCGCAGACGACCCCATCGACAGCATCGAAATCCACTCTCCCGCCTTCTCTCCCTCGCCGAGCTCACGGCGCGTCTCCGCCTTAACCGCCGCCTCCCTAATCTCAGACCTGCCCTCGGAGCTCTCGATAACGTCGAAAAGCTCGCCGCACACAAGAGGCTACACGCCGATGAAAGAGCGGCCGCCATTCCGGAACCCGTCGTCCGTGCGCGCGCTGCAGATGGCGTCACCACCGCCTTTCGAGCCCTTCTCCTCGCCCCGCGCCGCCCACTCCAAGCCTCCCTACAAGATGTCGACGCCCTCGCGCCGCTCGGAGACGCCGTCGCACCACTCGTCGCACCGCTCGCAGAGCCTGCAGCAGCGGAGTCCGCACCCGACGCCGACGCCGTCGAAGCAGCTGCAGCAGCAGTTCCCGCTCGTCCTGCTGCACGTCACTTTGCTTCCGCTGACGCTGGCGTACTCTCCGTCTACAATGGAGGCGGTGTTGCCGTTGTGGCTGGCGCAGAATTTCCGGCTGCTGGAGGAGCGGTTGCAGGATGCGGTGCTGATGCAACGGGGGCTGCTGATTCGGCACCCAAGGGATGAGTACGACTTACTCGAGGAGAGGCTTTTGGAGAGTCTGGAGCTCAAGACACCGAGAGTGCTGAAATGTGGGCATTTCATTGGAGACGGGTCGGATGCGAGCGACAATAACTCGGACGGAGAGGGAAGTGGGGAAGATGATGAGGAGGACAGAGGAAGCAGGATGAGTGGTGGGACCATCACTGCGGATGGGGACGAAGCTGCCTGTCGGGATCTTGTGGCCACTACAGAAGATGACGCCAGTGTTTGCACCGATTGCCACCGCCCGATCAAGAAGCCGGGCCTTGGTGCCGGAAGTGGTACGAAGAAGTGGGATATCAAGATCTATGCGGCGAACGGCTTGATGCGGGCAGGAGCCTGGGCGGCAGCCTGGAGCGAGATGGAGAGAGTAGATGTGGAGATTTCGCCATGGATCCCTGAGGAAGTGCGAAAAGCGCTGGAGAAGCGAAGAGAGGAGGAGGAGCGCGAGGAAGAGATTGAGCGAAAGAAGGCCCAAGAAGAGGCTGAAGAGAAGAGGACGGTTGAAGAAGCTGAAGAGAAGAAAATGGCTCAAGAAATTGAATACAAGACAAAACTCGCAGAAATCGAGGAAAAAAGAAAGCTGGCCGAAATTGAAGAGAGAATGAGGCTTGCAGATATTGAGGAAAAGAGGAGAGTCGAAGAAGTAGAAGAAAGAATAAGACTCACAGAAATTGAAGAGAGGAAGAGAATCGAAGAGGTTGAGGAGAGGAAGAGGATCGCAGAAGCTGAGGAGAGAAAGAGAGCTGAAGAAGCTGAAGAGAGAAGAATAGACCAGGAAATTGAGCAGATGAGAATAGCTCAAGAAGCCGAGGAGAGAAGAATAGCTCAAGAAGCTGAGCAGAGGAGAATAGCTCAAGAAGCTATGAGATTGGCTCAGGAAGTTGAAGAAAGGAGACTAGCTCGGGAAGCTGAGGAGAGGAGATTTGCTCAAGAAGCTGAAGAGAGAAGATTAGCTCGGGAAGCTGAGGAAAAAAAGCTAGTTCGAGAAGCCGAGGAAAGGAGGTTAGCTTTAGAGGCCGAGGAGAAGAAGGTGGCCGAAGAAGCTGAGAGGAAGCGGGCTGAAGGAGAGGCCCAGGAGATCAAGAGGCTTGAGGAAGAGGCTGAGGAGAGAAAGAAAGCTGAGGAAGCCGAGCAAAGGAGACGAGATGAAGAAGCTGAGGAGAGGGAGAGAATGGAAGCTCGAATTCGAGCAGAAGTTGAAGCCGCTGCTGCTGCGGCTGCTGCAGAGAGGATTCGCATGGAGGAACAACTGAGAATGGAGCAGTCCCAGTATACTCCCAGGGCACCTCTGATTTCAACAGTGGGTTTTGAAGCGCGCCCCGAATCTTACAGCATGCCTTCACATTCATTTCCGCAATACCAAAGCATCGATGAGATCCCTTTGTCGACTATCCTTAAGAATTATATCTACCTCCTGGCACTCGACCGCCGCAATGTCGTAATTTTCTTCCTTAGCACTCTCATTCTCTTCCTGTCTTTACACATGAGCACACCTAATCTCCCCTCTCCAGTGCCCTCAAGTGTCATTGCTCCAGGCGTTCTCCCTGAAGAGGCACCGCAATGTGCTCCGACATCAATTATCTTCACAACCACAGCAATGTTTACTCAGACGGCGACGGAAACAGCTATCATGGTAGCAACCGAGACAGCGACCAAGACGGCAGTCATGACAGCAACCGAGACGGCGACCGAGACGGCAACTGAAACAACAATAGTAACCCAGGTTCAAATCCAAACCTCATTCCAATCCGAGTCTAGCGCAGTCGCGGAAGCGATGGCCAAAGCGCAGCTGCCCGAAGCGACAATTCAATCGCCTGAACCGTCCGCGGTCACCAAAGAGGGAGAAAAGGAGGTCAGGCCTTTCGCGTCTGAGACATTGAGGGGAAATGCGTCACAGAGCGCCTCGAGTGCTGCGAAGCCTTCACCGGTCGCCGAAACTAGTGTTCCTGCTGATGCGGGTCCGATCGTGGCTGAAGCTATTGGTAAGCACAAACCCGAACCGGGAATAGATAGCGCCAGGGATGTTTCAGATACCGAAACCAGCCCATTGGAAGATGGACCGGCCATTTTTCATTGGGATTTACGTTGCGAGCAGTACATGACTCAAGGGTGGATGCAAGGCTAAAGTATGCAAAGAGGGCTCTGTAGAAACGAGTTTATGATAGCGTTCTTTGTTTGCATTCGAAACGGTTTTGCTTTCGAGCGTTCTAGCGCTGGTTTTAGCGGACTGCAATAGATACCTTTATGATTATATTTATTCTGCAATGAAAATGATAATGTCTTTTGGTGCGAGTGTGCGCCAAATACCATCTTATCGTATCAGGTGCGCCAAATTAGTTTAAACCAACCACGCGATTTCCTGCATGTTCGTCGCACATTCTGGCGGAACGCCGGCCCGTTCTCCATGTGCTTGTTCTGATAGCCCTAATCTTGGTATTTTATAGTCTGGGGCTGGCCTAATATATTTTTCATTCCAACCCGTCGGCGTATGCCAATCCCACTCTAATGTATTTTACAGTTCCCAAAGGTGGTTTCTCCATCGGATTGAGAGTTGATTCAGGTGCCAAAGAACTCAAACATCCATTTCCTCAACCACAGCACCTTTTTTCGACCTCTCTTCAATCCTGCTCTTGGTCTTCGACTTGGCTTCTTCTACCCACTTCTCATATGCTCCGTCACCCTCTGCTAACTTCGTCTTGACAACACCTTTTAATAGCTCTCCCACGAATCCTACAAAGTTGTGCCTCCTCAAAGCGTTTTCCCATTGCCATGCTGTCCTCTTCTCCTCCTCTCGGTGCAGCCACTCCATGTCGCCAATCTCCCTAGCTCGAATTCGCAGATCCTGCACCATTGCTAAGAGATTGAATCGAATCTCGTTTGCGGGGTAGCGTTCGATCCGGCGTTGCAGTACGGGTACCACCTTGTCGGGAAACTCGTCAAATGTGCATGGGCCGTGTGAGATGGGTGCGGGTTGGAGACCATCGAGCTCATACAGAACGTTATTGGTAGGGGTGTATGCAATAAAGTGATAGACATCGTCGTCTTCAGTTGCTGCGCGCTGCGTCTCGTCTATGAAGGGCGATGACCTGGCGAAGGAGTTGTGCACATCACGAATGAGTTCAGAGTTTGAGAGAGCTTCACCACGGATCTGCCCACAGGTGATGTTGAGTTAGCGTTTGGATGCCCAAGGCAATGCCAGGGCTGCGGCCGGGTATCTCACATCTGAAGGAAGAGGAGTGGTGAATTCCTTAAACTCCCTCAGCGATGGCCCAATGTCCACTTCGCCATCCTTGTTCAGCAGAACCGAGAGCAGTGCCTGCGTGCCGCAAGCATTTTGGATCGTCTGCGCCGCGAAGAAGATATTTTCAGCGGCGTCATGGTCGAATGATCCGTCTCTTGGCTTGTCCGTTCGTTTCTCGCCAGTGGGGTATTTGAACAGGAATATGACACCATAAACGGGACTAGGACGGTGGTTAGCGACAAGCCTGTAACATGAAGCGATTGATGTGCGGGATACCTCTGCTGGCGGAGTAGCTCGGGGTCAAGGGAGATCAGCTCTTCAAACTGCACATCTTTTGCGCCGAGATTCTGCAAAAGGTAGGTGAAGACGCCCTAGAAGGTGGATGTTCAAAGTCAGAGCTGCAGGTCGCGGAGGAAAGCGAAGTTGCGTGGGGATTTGAGGTGGCGCACAAACCGCGTCTGATTCTATCGTGTTCCACCCTCCTGACATGCTGCGGGAGATGCGGTGGGAGCTTAGTTAGCTTTCGGGGAGGTTGGAGAGCGATCTGAATAAGCGGTGGTGAGGTTGGAATAGGAAGTCGCTCCCGCTGATGGCCAGTGAAGTTCAAGGTCCCATGTCGAAAGTTGGCAGTCGGTCCCCGACGGAGAAATACGGGCCGAGTGGCTTGCAGCAGGGCAGATTCGGCGCGGGTTGTGGGCAGCAGCAGAATCAGATTGGGGAACCATTGCCATAACGACGCTCACCTGCGCGCCCTGCGTGTTGCAACCGGGGATGCCGACTAACACACCGATAGTTTGACTTTAACTGGGCAATACCGTTATCTATCCTGCTCGACCGTTATTCAGGGTGCTAAAATCCACCCGACGGGCGCGCCACTTGAGTAAAAATTCAGCCTTTAGCCAAGACTAAGCTGCCAGATTTAACCTGTCAGGTAATCATGTTATGCCAAGCTGTTCATATTATTGTGGGAGCACACCACACCTTGCGTGATGCGTCATGCCACTGAGACCAGTTGCTGCCAGTAGGATCAGTGCATGTTTTAATTTTTTTTCCAGCTTCAGCTCATCAGCCTGTCATTCTACACTAATCCTTTTACAATCTCCCACCGCCACACTCCTACACTCCCACACTCCCACATTCCCGCACTCAGCTATGGTATGATGGTATCATTCCAAGTCCCTCCACCTGCCGACAACCCTACGTTGCAACGCTACAAAGCCACCAGCGCCGAAACTATGCATGACATATGCTGGTTCCATGCATTCCTGTCTCAAATCACCAAAATAACTCACATGCACTCCAGTTCATCCCGGTCATGCCTAGGAAAGGGTACCGGCGGAGCATCACCAACCAGCAGAACTCCCAACCAAATAATTCAAAACAGTATACTATACTAAACAATGAGGCGAGCGAATGACGGGAAAGGGGAGATAAGCGCCAATGCAAATCGTCGTTAGATCGTAAGGGTGGCGATGAGGGCTAAATAGTGATCGTGTGTGGACCGAGAGACGAATGAGATTAATCTCGCATTGGTCCAATCGACTTCGATTTCGTGGTAGGTACTAGGTGTGGTGTGTCTGTGTGCTCGTTCTCATGTGCTAGCCTGGCGACCCTTGCCCTTGTCGTGTGGACCTATGGGTGAAGGTTGAGGCTGAGGCTGCTCCCTGGACACGATCGTTCAGCCTCTTTTACTACTATGTCCAGACGGCGGGAGTGGCCACGAACCCGCTGGGATAGCCCATCGGCATTCCGAAATTGAAAACATTCTCCTCCTGCACATACGGTAGCGCCGGTGCTGCAGGGGAACCCAGCGGAGATGCGTAGCTACTCCCACCACTGAATCCATCCACTGCTGTCCGCGGTACTTCAAGGTAAGGCGACGTTTGTCCCGAGACAATTCCGCTCGGCACAAAATTCAAAGGGGAAGGAGCAAACGCTGGGCTTAGACTGGCCCCGTAGCTGTACTGCGCTATTTGGTTTTCGAGATCCAAGTTAAGTGTGTCCAGACCATAAGGACTCTGTTGTTGAACAGACTCGATCTCCTCAGCTTGTTGTCTAGCCCATTCTCTGCGGCTCTGGTACGAGGTTGCCGTGTCTCGAGGGAAATCCATCATCAGAGCTACTGCCTGGGTAGGCTGGCTATAGCTTTGAGTCGACTGAAGTGTGCTGATGAATCGAATGATCTCTTCGAGCGGTGAGAGAGCCAGGTTCGCACAGAATGCGGGTCCAACATCGGGGAAGATAGGTTCCAATGCCAAGGCTGTTGCGTAAAAGTGAGCAAGTACCAGTAACACCGTAACATCGCCACGCCTGGCTGCTAAGAGGGATATAGGAACCCAGAAGAGCCACTTGCGTAACGCATAGAGCTGACTGAACTGTTCTTCAGCTGTCTGCGGTGAACTTGATGCTCTTAGCCGTTCGATGTAACCTTTCAGCTGGTCAACCCATTTGCTCTCCTGCTCATGACGAGCCAAGTACGGCTGCAATCGCTGCAAAGAACTGTGGATGAGTTGAATAATGCCAAGATGCTCACGTCGAGTCTCTTGTGTGACGAGAGACCCGGTCGGGTTCATGAAGCTTTGATAGGGAACCGCTCCTTGTTCTGTGATATAATCAGAGAACAGCGACTCATGTCTCCATGGCTGCATAGCATTAATGACCTACGGTGAGGTTAGTAGACTGAGTCGATGAGGCACGGCGAAATAACAAACCGTTTTTGTTCCTGTCACAAGAGAGGCCCAACCTCGCCTTTGCATCCATTAGTTAGCTTCGCTCGTAGATTAGTTAAGGGAAACATGACAAATTCAACTTACCAATCCGTAGCTTGCCAGGCAAGCAGTAAGGATGATGCTAGGACTGCGTCAGAGTTGACTTTAGAGAAGTTAGCGATGCCTTCGTGGAGGCCCTTTAACGCAACGCCTCCATGGTGGAAAGCTAGATTGCGCGTCTCAGTAGATTGCGATATCCAAGCCAGGTGATATGCAGAGAATGCCAGAATGGAGTGCATCACAAAAGGATGTGATGAGGCGACATTCAAAAATCTGGAAGTGTCAGTCAATCTCGCCACAGCCGAATACGAAGTCAACGGTCGGAACTTGAAAGGCTTACTTTGGCATGAGATCAGTCCAAACCGTTAATTTGGACGTTCTACTTCGGAACATCTCGTTAGATATGGAAGAGAGATGATGAATCAGACGAAGGTCTGTTTTAGAATAGGCACGCCATTGAGGCTGAGGATAAACCCTCAACTCGGGGAAAGGGAAGTCTCCCGTCTGTCGCCAGAGCTCGACGGTGGCCTCTATCTCTGGAGTCCAGAGAAGATTAGGTTGCTGAGGAGATTTGGGACTCTCTGGCGCAGCCGCAGTCGGGCTGTCCATGTAGTCACAGCGAACCTGGTGCTTTGTGCAGTTGCGACTGTTCTCTCGAGTTAGCAATGAATTGCAACAACCGACAATCGCGCTCGAGCCATTTTGGTTTCTTTAGTATGTTACTTACCACTGCGGAAACGTCTCGTCACATCGAATGTGTCGTTTCTTGCAAGTCTTGCACCCCTTTCGGGATTTGGTGTGGCTGCGGCGCGAAGGACCTCCTCCAGGACCCGCCATTAGGCCAAAATGATAGATCCTTCAACAGTAATGAATGGTCTGACGTTTGCAATCGCAGTTGGCGATGTCTGCTTCTTGACTTCGCCAGTTGCTAGCAAGGGCTGAAAGGAGAGAAATAGTCTGCGGCGGGGCTGAGTATGCGGCTTGCAGATCTCGTGGGAGGTAGATAACAGGCGGCAATTTGGGTGTGGGAAAACGATGACTAAAATGGCAGAGGTTGAGAGTAAGAGTGAAGCTTTGTTGATTTATAGCGTGGGCTGGTTGTGGGCTGGTACGGCGGGAGATTGTAGGGCTGATTTGATATTAGATGCTGTGAACCCTTCGGGAGTCATGAATAACAGTAAAATGAGTGTGACGACGGGGGAAGCAAAAGCGAGTGTATGGTTTCGTCCCCTGCAGGAATATGCAGCTTGGACGAGGCTGTGAGTTTAAAGGTTGCTGAAGGGTCTGCCGGGCGTGACCGCAAAAGACAGACTTCTCGAGTAGGCCTGTGGACAAAGCTAGGAGGCTGGCAGGGAAGGCCTGCAACGACGGGCTGCCACAAATAGCACTCTGGAGCAACTACGGCTAGATGTCGCCTAGCATGGCCGTGGAGAAGGTTCGCGGGAGCTTGAGCACATCAGGAGTGATTCAGAGCGTGTTCATATGGCTCGTATGACATAGCCCCCCCCGTGGGAGATCAAGCTCTTTCCAGGCCCATGGTCCGTCCATTTCGAGGGCCGCGATGCGCAGGCTCCAGCAATGGGGACCATCCTGCCCCTGTGGGCAAAGTGTCTCATCGCTTTATTGAGGTCGCTGTCTGCTGCTTCTCCCCAGCCGTGGCGCTTCCCCTCAACCCAACCTAGCTACTCCCGCTTGGGAATGTCGAGACGTTATGCCTGCTGGGCATGCACGGATAAACGCCACCTTCTCGCTGCGTTCCGAGAGAGCGCCCTTAATTCGTCGATTCGTTTGTCAACATTGCCCAGCGCTCGACCAGCAATAGCCCCGGGCGGTTTTGTGACCCGATGCCGACTAAACTGCGGCCACGGACCACACAATCAGAGGAGCAGAGCAGCAGAGCAGCGAAGCAGGCAAGCAGGCGATCACCAGCGATTCAGTCCGTCAGTTGAGACAGGCGTCAGCCTAAAGCGAGCAGAGGGACCCAAAGGGCGAAAAGGGCAAGAGACGCAGAGACGCAAAGCTGCAAAGACGTAACAGTTGCAACGGCGATGGGCCGTTGGGGTCTAGTTCTGGGCAAATCATCGTGTGGTTGCAGTTGCAGATGCTGATGCGAAGGGCACAACAAATAATCGCTAAAGGCTGGCATAGGCCGGGGCTCAATATCTGCGGCTTCTAATAATAGTTACCATGCTGCGCCTTACTCTGCGCTTGATTTCGCTCAGCAGTCACCAGACGAGAGCAGGTCCGTCCGTCCCTCTTGGACCTCCAGGCTCTCCGTCCTTTGATTGCGCAGATCGCGACCCACACCTAATACGGCTCGAAGACGAGCGCTAGCTGAGCAGGGGGGCAGACGGCGAGCTTCAAAGGCCGTTGGCAGTGGCCCGCGCTCCATGGGTAAAAGCCAACCCCCACTACCCCTTCGCAAGCAAAGCAGCAAGCGTGCATTGCAAATGGTGTAGCAGGTAAAATTGAACGCAGCCCTAGACATTTAGGCAGATAGGAGGCACCTAAGCAACGCGGGGAACTGGTGGAGCGGTGGACTGAATAGACCAGTTGGACTGACTGCATCGTAGGTACTAGATGTGCCAGAGTAGTGTGACGCTGGCGCGACTAGAAGCCCTAGGGCCGCCGTCGTTCGGCAGCACGATGACACTGGCCGGACCGGCGCACGCTGTAAGGCTGAATTATGACGTCCATTGCGCGTGCCCGGCGCGGCTTTGAGGTTCTTGGGAAAGAGTACGAGGTACGAGGAGGAATATCAACAGCAGCGAAGACCGGGCCAATTGCAGCAGCAGCAGAGACCGAGGTAAAGTGCGCTCGACGAGCGGGACAGCAGGAGACGAGGTGGCATCAAGCGGAGCGGGCAAGCAGGTGCAAGCGAAAGAAATATGTACTTGTACTGGTAGCTCGAGTAGTTCAACTAGTTATGGGAGCCCACGCAGGGCCAGGTGTCACCAGCGTGGAGGTGAACTCGGCTAAAGCGGTTAGGATGGCTGGGCTATTTTTGGATATAAACTTCTTGCATGGGTGGTAGATGGGCGGGCAGGGAAGGGCATGGAGCAGCCGGAGCGGGGGCTTTTTGCGGGCCTCTGGGGGCCATTCACGCCTAGGGTTTGGCCCGGATCTGATACCCAGGTGTGCTTACTCGCACTAGTCCGCCAAGGCGGCCGATGACTCCTAGAATTAAGTTCGCAGTTTAACGTTGTTCTGCACCCATTCCACACCACCGCCACTAGCATGCACACTAGCATGCCCACCACGTCCACCATGCCCACCATGTCCACCTTGTCTTCCAAGCCCACCACTCTCCACTGCTTGCGAGATGCGCTCGTCCCCTCGATCCGCGCTGCCGGACGGCTCTACGGCCGAACAGACTTAAGCGAAGGCCCTCGGCAACGGCTGCCAGGGGTCCGTGGACTGTTGATGAGTCTCCCTGCTCTCGCTACTTGCCCCATGTCTTCAGGCGGCCAAGTACATCAAGCCCAGTCCAAGCCTCGCTCTGATCTTGGCCGTCGCTCTATGAAACGAGGCAGATTACAAGGCTGATTTCAAAAATATCATCGCAAGCCCGCCCGGCGTCACGACGGCGTCACTGATCTCTGCATCTGCTGCACCTCTTTTCCAGAAACGCTATGGGGCCACACCCGCCGACGGCTGCCTCCCGACTCGACCCTTGCCCAGCTGAGGCACATACCAGGTCGATGGGCACGTTCCTGTGGTATTTATAGCCCGCTGCCCCTGTTAACCTCGTGGTCTGGAACGTGGCCGAAGAAAGCGAGCATTGCGAGCACCCCTGTGAGCACCGAAATGGGCATGTCGGGAAGCCGATCACTTTCAATTAAATCTTGCAGACAAATCTCTTCCTGCTTGACCCCGGCCCCGAAATGCACCTGATCCTACAACTACCTATCCCAGAAAATTTGACTAAGCTCGAATCGGGATGAAGCACGCCTGAAACGATTTGAAAATGGCCACAGACTCCTGGCCCCATTGAAAGACAGCTACCTACGGCTATGTAATTGTTGCAAACAACATCAACGCCCAGAAATGTGTCGAAGACGACCCGGCCGCAGCGGTATACTAAGCAAAAGTGAGATGCCCCAACTAGGAGTCGACGAGATCGACATAATAAAATATGAAAACGCTGGAAATGTCTATAAATGCCAAGACCCACCCGTTATTGCGCTGACTCTCAGACGCTCACACTTTCAGGAACCCATTCCTCTTTTCCAGTGTCCCCACGTCCAGGCCATACCCTCATTGCATCATGCTTCCCTTCATCGATAAACGCTACGCCGAGTGCTCCAAACCGAGAAAAGAGATATTCACAAGTTGTATACTTCCCGCAATGCCTGTTCTTTATCCGGCGGTAAGTGATGGAGGAACGTGGCAAAGTCTGGTATTAGACTCTTGTACCGAATAAGAACCTAGTGCACATGTTTAGCATTTAATTCTTGCGTGCTAAGTATAGTGGTGTACTAACCTGTTGGAATGTCTCAAGCAGCTCGTCTTCCGCTGGTCCTTGAATAAAATTCCGGTCGGCGCTAGCCATCTCCATGAAAAAATCCAGCAGACACTGCTCCATGGATTCGGGATTGTCCAAAATGATCTTCATGAATCCCTTGAGTGCATGTCCCTTCTCGTCTGTCCAGCTCACGTTTCTGATTGCGCGTATGAAGGGGGGTGCAAATGTCGCCAGGTGCGGTGCAAGGGCTTGCGAGCACCCTATTCCAAGTCTTCCCAAGGCAATCGCGGCGTTTTCGTTAAGTGACTCGGGGACCTTATCATTGAACAGGATAGTTGCCAGCTTCTGTAAGAGCCGCTCCACACATGGTGCCATGCCTTCCCGCTGCCGCATAGCAATTTCGCCAACAGACCAGCAAGCATTGTTAATGACCGAATAGCCAGTCTCTTCGGCGTTAATCATAACCTGACTCAAATCTAATTGTGCAATAAGAATGTCAAGGATCGCCGGAATGTACAGCTGAAGCTGCTGGAAGACATAGATTGCACAGTCTCCAAGGAGAGCGTAAGCTGATTGCCGCACGTCGTTGTTGGCATCCTTCATGCAGTAGGCTAATAAGTCAAATAGATTTGGTTGCGACGTTGCCACCAACTCAGCACTCTTCTGCTCGTCCAGAGCTTGGATGATCGCGCTCAGGAGGTCCAGGCTTGTAACCAGGAAATCCTTCTCTGGCTGATCCATTCCTGGATTCGTGCTTGCAATCCAGTAATCTTCGAGGTTTTGGTGGATTATGTTGATACACCTCGTGAATATTGGTTTCGAGAAAGGAGCAAATGAGTCTCCAAGCGCCGTCGCGACGTACGAGAGGCATTCCAAGAGAGGAAACATCTCCCTTGATTGATCGGAAACTCTGTTCCAGCGTTGGATGAGAGCTGGCATCAGGATATTAACAAGCTCAGGCTTCGCAAGCGCAGGCCCTACATGTTCAGCGAGAGTCTGGACACAGTCGTATAGTATAAACATGTTGCGGTCCTTGTATTTAGCGAAACAGTCGACGAATTGACGGACAATCACAGCGCAGTAATCCTGCAGTTGGACATTAGCTTTTTCCTCTAGATTAGCAAACGCAGATGCGGCGGCCTCTTGGACCCGTTTATTGTTGTCAAGCATGCGTTTCAAAATTCCATCCATCATGGGCTCAAAATGCTGTCGCTTCCCAGCTTCATCAAGGCGCGAAGCCCAGCCCGAATATCGACCCAGAGACCAACAGGTAATTTGGCGTACTACCGGCTCCTGATCCTGAAGTAAGGAGATGAGATACTGGGTAAGAACAGGTAGATGTGGTTCCACGACCTCCATACATCCATCAGCAATTGCTCCAAGCGCAAGCACCGCTGCTTCACGGTTAGGCCATTCCGCGTGGTTCAGATTGTCCGTCAAGTATGGCAGGGTGACTGCAAAAACTGGCTCGTGGAACACAGAAGCAAGGACGTCCAAAGCAGCTGCTGAGCACTTGCGAAGATTCCACGATTCCTCTGGATCACCGATGTCATCGTCATCATCGTACTCTTCAAGTTCTCCTTCACTCAAATCATCATCGTCATAACCCGCTCCAGCGGCAGATTTTGTGGCTCCGTTGGCAGTTGAAGTGGCAGTCTCTCCATTAGTGGTAGCAACCAGGCGAGCCGCCCTCGAAGTTGCAAACATCGGTTTTATGTCTTCTTCCCTATCATCCAAGTCTGCATCTTCATCTCCCCCTTCCAATCTCAGAATGTCATCCTCGCTGTACACCATACTCTCAAGCAGCACTGGAACAATTTTAGGTAGATAAGGTCCGAGGCAACTCCGGAGATTCTCATCCTCTCCAACGCAGAGCCAGAATTCGGCTGCATCTAAAGCTAGTTCAGTGTTGTCAACGCTCCGCTGCTGAGTGACCATGTAATCCACCAGTCCCGCTATGTGAGGCACAATCTTTTCGGGAGCAATATCTGCGATGTGTATGAATGAACGGCAGACGTGTTTTCGAACATCGTCGCTAGGGTCCAAGGCAAGTTGGAATAGTTGTTGTAATAAAGGATCCAAATGAGACAGGACAGCTGTTGGTTTCTCCGGGATGAAAAGGTTGATGCTAGCAAGTGCACTTGCTCTTACTTTTGCAATTGGGCTTGTGGTGAACTCTAGAAGCTTCGGAAATATAAAGTTGATGGGCCGCTGGCCTTGATATTCCCTGTCGAGTTGACGTTTGTTGTCCTCGCAGATTTTCAGCAACGCGCTCATAGCCCCCTCTTGAGTCTGAGGAGAGATGTTTCCGCTGCTATTGCTAACCAATGAAATGAGCTCGGATAGAATCTGCGGCCACCCCATGATTCCCCCTTGTCGTACTACCTCGGTGATAACATTTCCTGCATAGTTCCGTATCTGTGAATTGGGATCCTGGAGGCCAACCAGAATGATCGATCGAATATATGATTTAGTGGATTCTGGAATTGTTTTGTACGAAGTTTTGATGTCGTTTTTAAGCATTATAGCGGCAGCGCTCCTAGCAGCGTGATAATTTTCTACCCCCATATTGATCGTTGCGGGGGCCTGGTGGTTCGAGAAAAGATAAGCTAGGTAGTTGTCGATGTCGGGTGACGTTTTGGCCTGTTTGAGCATCTGGTTGGTTAAGTACATGTCAGCAATAGAGGCTTGCGGAATAATAGTATAGCAAACACGGCAAGAAAGAAAATGATCACTGACGAGCTCTGCGTTTTTCTGAGCAGTTTTGTCATGTCCGCTCAGCGAGTCCTTCAGACATTGCGCAAGTTGCCTCAAGGGCTCCTCCTGCGGTTGCCAGGCCATCATGAGTGTTGCGTACTGTGAGGGGGTGGGAGGGGAGACGGTGGTCGCCACAATTGTATGAGCGAGGTGGTTGACGGCGAGCAAGACACGCAGTAGATCTACAGATTTTGAATGACGAAAGGCCTTGTGTACGATCCGGACTGCCTCTGTCAAACCCACATGTTAGCCATATATCTAGTAGCTTTGACAGGAGTATTACAGTGAATCAAGACGGAGAATGTTACCTTCGACTCGCGTACCTGTCGATCCAGGCGTGCTACAAGTATACCACCATTTTTCCCCAGCCGAAATTTCCAACCTGGCCTTCCAAATTTTTTGAGCGAGCTGCAGCCAAACGGTTTGCCCACACAATGGGATTGGCAATGACGCGAGCGGCGGTTAGACGCTGGAGGGGTGCAGCAGCCAGGGCCAGCCTTTGGTCAAGGAGCACAAGAGGTAATGAAACGGCTGTGTAACTTTGGGGGAGTGTAGGCGAAGTCTGTGTTGGCGAAGGAGGCCTGAAGGTTGGGCAGTTTGGCCGTTGACACAGCTGGTGTGGAAATCGAAGTGGGACGTTCCCGTGAAAGTTTGGCGGGCGGCGTTAGGTACAAAGTAGGTCTAGCCAACGCCCGGCAGTTGGTTGCAAGGAAGTGCAGCGAAACTCAACATCATCACTGCCACCAGGTCACCCCGTCGCCGCCGCAGCAGCAGAGCCTGCATAACCACCAACCTTGAACACCACTCTAGCCACGGCGTTTATCATGCGGGAGTTTCCTCAAGCGCCCATTCTCTACCTCTCTCTGCCTGCTACCACTAGTACTAAATTAAGGCGGCATCATCAAGCACCCCGGACGTACCCTTCAGATCCACCTGAACAGAGCGAAAGACGGCTTTATATGACCATGTAGACCCGGCGAAGTCATCCTCGAGGTTCTACTGCAGCAGTTTTTGAATTGCAGAAAACCGTTTGAAGGCGTCCTGTGAGGCATGGCTGCAACCACTTACTGGCACTGCCAAATTACCAGACGAGCCTCACCTCAAACGGCGCCTAGCAGCTACCTTGACTCAGAGGAATAGAAGTAGTATCGACGCTCACTAAATAGGGCTGTGCGCTTGTGGAGGCCGTTACTCAGAAGCCAGGTTCCACCTTCACACCCGCCGGCGTGAGCCTCACGTGTACTCCGCGTCTAATCCGCGACCGTTCCACGAAGGGTCTTGTTATTCTTGAGCCCGCCTCTCCCATCGTCCGGGTGGTTGTTTCGCCAAAGCTCCCAGGACAGGTTACGGATACTCTCCTTGAGGGGCAAGACTTGCCTCAAGCAGTCACGCTTGCCTTGTCCGTGTTCATGAGCAACGACTGAAGGCCTTTCGAATTTTAGACTCGACATGTACTTACCCGTAGACCCAAGGGCTGACCAAAGCCTTTCACGTACTCCTAGGGCCTTACCTAACTGTCCTGGGGGAAGTCACTGAAGCTCTTCAGAACCCTGAGGCGAGTCACACGGTAACGACAATTCGAGCCACTCATTCGGCTTTTATTTCCACTAGTCAAATTCCCAGTTATTCCTCATACACCCCCCTTAAATACATGCGTCACGCTCAACCCACATTCATATTCTCATTCCTCTTCTGATGTGAATTAGTCTATCCTCACGACTTCAACTTCCTAATCTCTCTCTGCATGAAGATCTCGCGGATTATATTCGATTCGGAAGTCAGACTGTTCTTTTTTCAATGCCTGCAAACACCCGTATTGGAAGAGGCTAAGCAGCGCCCTATTATTTTCTCCGATCTCACGCGCAGGACTACATTTGAAAGCTGTGGTGCAACTTTTTTAGAGCATGGTTGAGAATCAGAAAGACTTAGGCACAGGATGGCTGATTGCCCCCCATGATTCCAAATATTCGACGTAGCTTGACGCCATTGACAGCAGGGCTGGACTAGTGTCGACCACACTTGTGAACAGCTTCAAACCGCACTTTAGTGACATTGTGGATGGAGCATCATCACGAGTCACGGAACACACCTAAATGCACCTCATAAGTAACGGAAGTACCTGGCGCCCTCCTACTTCCTAAGCAATATCCTCGAGCATCTCCAAGAGACATTGACTCTCCGCCTACGAGAGATCACTGTGTGGGGCTCGTGATGTACGAAGCCTGGCATATGCTGTGTCACAAGGGTACAAGCAAAACTCCTTAGTACGATATGGGTGTTGGCGCCAAATATATCGTAATACCAATGGTATTGTTGTATCAGGGTCACGTGTAGGGCGAATAAGCAGTAAAAATTTAATAAAAGTGGATCTTAAAACCTAGAGGGTATAGGTTTTCCTCCTTATGGGCCAGATATACCCCCTTCCCATACAACTAGTTATACCGATATTGATGGTAGAGCTTAACGATATCGTCGAAAGCCAGATAATCATTAATTATACCAAAAAAGTTCTAATCGGGGCGTGTAGATCGTAATAAAGAGTTTTGCCTGTAACTGAAAGTTTTGAAAATCGCATCTTACTTCTTTTCTTAAACCACGGCTAAACCACGATAATTATAATATTAGTTGTCAATGTAATAGGCTCTTTAAGTAATTATCTCCCTCCTTGTATATATTAGAGCCCTATATCTACTGTATTAAGGCATGAGATACATAGTCGCAGAAAACGAGTTAGGTTTTGAAACGCATCTTCGCAATTTTGCGACCGATCGCCCATGTCCAACTATTTATATAATTTAGCCACGACGTGGAGTAGAAAGAGACAATGGAGAGCCCATACCCCGTATTATTTTTGACGTAATTAGACGATGGAAAGGCAGTAATGTTTGGCAGTGATTTGAGAATCTAGTGGTTGATTACTCCAAAATCACGCCCATACACTCTCAGACCCTTCATCTGATTTATGAGATAAATTATTGCGCGGTTGCACCAAATAGTAAAGTATAGGAGAAACATCATTCGAATATAATGGGAGAATGATGGCCCTTTTCACGGATGTTGGAGTTCCTGCTATGTTCACGTTTTTGACTGTAATCTGCCTTGAGGCGCACCGCAGGATTTAAAGGATGTTTCGTGACGATATTCAGCCTCGCTCAGCAGATCATGGCAGCGTAAGGCATATCATGTGAGAACTAGGGCGAGCTAATCACGAGGCGCGAACTGCCGCCAGATCACTAGTAATATATTTGATCCTTCCTTAGTCGGCTGCGATTGGAGAAAGTTTGTTTCATACCTTTCTGCTAATGACCGTGCTCTCGTGGCTTTCGTTGCTCTCTTTACTCAACGCAATCTGCTATGTATGTTAATGTTTCGCCCTGCAAATAGAAGCTGCAGGAGGTATTATCTTCCTAGTCGATTGTATGTATTCCAATCATAATTACTTCCCGGCTTTGGTCGAACGTGATCGCACCGGACTTCTCGCATCGAATCTTGACAGACCGTAATTTAGTGACGAGAAGCAAAGAAAAAGAAACGGGTGGCATTAATTCGTAGACTGACATGGTCCGACCTTAATGGGTTATTTCAGATGACATGCGCAGTGAAATGTCAGTCTGGATCGTGCCTTTGACCTTTGCAACAGGGCTTTCGACAACTAGCGCAAAGTATGAGATAACTAATTGATGACGCTTAAGTGGCTCTCGCACTTTTATATGACCGGAAATATTAAACCGGTTTTCAAGCCGCAACTAGGTTCGGTCTGCAAGTAGCATAGAAAACCTCGAGGGAAGTGGAGGTGGCAACTCTCCTCGCTTCACCGGCTTCGTCCCCGTCGTCGAAAGCAGCAGTCGGTCATGCAACTTGAGACAATCCGAAACCACAACATCAACTACTCCGCCACAACTCCCTCTTCTCAACAACTCTCGACATCCGCCAGACTAACTACTCCCTCTAAGAGTCATCACCATTGCATCGCGACGCTCCCGACACTGCTATCGACATTCTCCCGACCGTGTACGTCACTCGCGGCTTGGCCGCCCCCGCTGCATCAGGGCTGAGGCACAGAGACCAACACAGCATCGACTCCGCCCTCTCTGGAGCATACTAGTGAATCGTATATAGCATCCTCCGCGCTATTATTGTGGACGGAGAACCTGGACAAGTCTGGACGATGCTATCGCACGACGCACGGCGGGCGGAACCGCCACCAACAACACTCTCCCGATCATACCTCCCATCCCAAAATACGCCATCAATACCGCCGACTGTCATCCTGGAAACGAGCAAGGACCTGCAAAGGGCTTACAGCGAACCTGTACGAATATCCAGCAATGTTGGATCAACGGCGAAGGGCATCATGATCGGTATCTTCTCGGTATTGGGGGCAGCTTGTCTGGTTTCGATTATCGCGGCAATCATCTATTTCTTTCGGTATACGCAGCGAGGACGCATTTTCTTGGATCGAATAGGGAGGCCCGGAGAATATGATGATGAACAGGCATTCGCGAAGGAAGAGGCGGAGGCGTTAGAAGAGATGGATGACATTCAAAGGACAGAGTATTTACGAGCAAAAGGTAAGGCACAGCAATATTGATTCACACAGTGTACTTCGGGTGCCTATCAGAGGCGGTATGTACTAGTTTGCTAAATCCAAGCAGCTTTCATTCAAGCAAATCCCCCCGAATCCGTACAAACCGACATCTCCCTATCGCAATTCTTGGCAATACAGGAGAAAGGCGTTTCTGCATGGGAGTTTGAGCCGGAACTAGAAATCGCAAACTGCTTCGTTGAGGGCCGAACTGAGATTGAGTTCTTTGACTCTGAGTGCAGTGTACAAAGCAATTTGCCTGTACCCAAGCAGAACGAGGTTTATTATTGGGAAGCGAAGATATACGATAAGCCGGAGTCGTCAGTTGTCTCAATCGGTATGACCACAAAACCATATCCACTGTTCAGGTTACCAGGTACAACTCCATCCCCAGCTGTGATATATCACGACTCCATTCTGATATTACTTTAGGTTATCACAAATTCTCCGTAGCTTACACCTCGCACGGCTTTCGCCGCTACAACCAACCGTTCACTCCAACTCCGTACGGACCTTCTTACGTTCAAGGCGATGTTATTGGTGTTGGATACCGGCCTCGCACGGGCACCGTTTTCTTCACACGTAATGGCAAGAAGCTGGACGATGTTACGCATGGGCTAAAGTCACAAAATTTCTTCCCTACCGTCGGGGCTAATGGACCTTGCCAAGTTCATGTTAATTTTGGACAATTGGGATTCGTATTTATCGAAGCAAATGTTAAGAAATGGGGGTTAGCACCAATGACTGGCAGTCTTGCACCTCCACCTCCATACGGCAGCGAGCAGGGTAGCATCCTACTCGAGGGTGGCAGGGAGGGTGTTAGGGAGGGGATGGGAGCGTATATTGCGGCCGGTTTTGGTCACAGCAGGAGTAGCAGCCAACAGATACGATCAGGAAGAAACCAACCAACTAGTCCCGGCCCACAGCGCAGTCCAACAGACATCTCGCTTGCCCAGCTTAGTCTCGTGGATTCCCGCGAGGACGACATAGGTGAGGGGACAAGCAGCGCGGCTGCGGAGCACCACGGCTTGGGCTTTGAGCATGCAGATGCGCCGCCGGAATACGAAAGTCCCGAAAGCTCACCGCAACAGAGACAGAGGAGCCCGGGCGACGAAGATGTTGATTGGGAAGATCGGGCACCACTGCTAGATAGGCATCACGGCTTTGAGCCCCCTATTCCGAGCTACGATGCGGCCGTCGCAGAAGGGCCTGGTCCGAGGGAGAGGAGTGATACCCAAAACTCACATGACTCGAGGCGATGATGAAGAGAGCCTGCGTTTCTTTTGTTCTATGGATAGGGATCATGATAGGATACTCACCTTATTGGCGCGCAAAATTTCTTTATTGGGTTTCTGGTGGTTCGGGCGCTGGGGTATGGGCCAGGCTTGACTGTTTTACATTAGCGGAAATGGTAAATGGGATGCTTCCGGGAGCAGGCGTCAGCGATCATTATCATTTGAGCTCTCTTTTGTCGATACGTGGGTTGTGTAGTCTTGCGTCTTGGCTCGTTGCATCCCCTCTTGGAGGGCTTCTGGGAGGAATTGGTCGAAGGTGGTGGTCTATTGCGGGTTACGGATACAGTTGTTGGTAAAGGATAGGCATCTGTCTAGCATACTTACTTGCTCATTTTTGGTATCCATGACTACTTCTCCCTGGCCGTTTGGAGTTCAACATTTGCTCGCCCTTGCACTGAATTAATTTGTGCTGTTCTAGCCATGCCCTTGTGAACAACTTCAGATGTTTACGCAGATTGCACGAATCCTTTGTATTGGGTTCTAAAATGCTTCAAGCACTCACAAAAAGTCTATATGGCGTATCAAGGAGTAAGTTAATGATCCCTTGCCTATATAAACAAACATGAAACAGCGTCGGGGCCGCCGCAATGAATGCGTCTAGACGTGCTAGCTCCCTAGGACCGTCGATCCACAGTAACCAGGGCCAAGGACTATAATATCCCAGAACTCCCAAATTACACATCCGGATAACCACTAAAGGTTCGTAGAGATATTAAGTATGTATCGACTGATAAATTACGAAACCCGCCGCTGGACGAGTGTCGGTGAGCTCGTACTCAATGATCGTCGAAAGAGTTCGCTCTCGTCTCTTGCATGGGTTTGTGCATCCAGCTCAAGATCTTTTGATGGAAACAAAAGACCGAGCGAGGCATGAGACGGATTTCCAAGATTTTAATGGAATCTGGAAAAGTAGTCGTGATCACTACACGATTTGAGGAATTCCTACGGGAACTTTGGCCTCTGTGCGGATTAAATATATTCAACAATATATTATGACCCTTACTCGATTTAATCAGATAGATTTGAAGCGAAAGTTGAGAGTATTTAGCTGTTCGACCTCAAAGAGGTAGAGGACGAAATGGAGTTGAAGGTTCGAAAACTCTGGCAGGACTCAAGCGAAAGAAAGTGCTTAGTTAGTCATGCCTTAATCTGGAAACATCATTGTTCATTATCTCAGTAAGCGACTCAGACGGCACCTGGCCCGCGCGCTGCGTTTTTTTATGGTTTTGATTAGTAACGCAGGCTTGTCCTGCCGTCTGAGGGCCTGTGGTGTGGGCTTCGGTGAGGCAGTATTTGGGACATGTATGCTTGCTAGCCATGTGTTTAGTCCTAGGACCTCTGTACGTAGTAGGAAGGCGGCCGTAGATTCTGCCTTCGTCTGTCCTTCGTATAGGGGGAGAGTCGGTATCGTCCATGGGGTGCTCCACGTAGTTGCTGTCTGCGCTTTCGCCGCCTCCTTCCAGCGTCGTTTCCACTCAATATCTTTTCTAAGATAATAGCTGTTATAGGGGAATATATCAATTTCATTAAAAAAGGTGACTGCTTTTATATATAAACAACGTCACATCGCTTAAGAAACGTTGGAAAAGTCCCTCAGACCATAGAATCAACTTTTTGACAAAAAAGGTTACGTATGTCCCACTCCAAACGCGTTATCCTGCCTGCAGGGCCAGCTGTTCAGCCTGCCTTCTCAGCCTTGTCGAGCTGAAGATGGACAGCAATACTGTCTACAACATCAGAATCGCACCGCAGCTGCTGATGCTCCTTTTCCACCAAACCCCGCCGCGTCGCTACACTTTACATCATGGACGGCCTTTCGGGAGCAGCAAGTGTTATCGCTATGATTGACATATCCGCGAAAGTCTCCTCGCTTTGCTTCCAGTACTTGACTGAAGTCAAGAATGCGAAAGAAGACATCGAACGACTCCATAGAAAGGTTACCGACATCAAAGGTGTGCTTGGAAAGATTAAGCAGCTGTTAGATGGGCCAAACAAAGCACTGCTTTTGACCACGCACGACTTGTCCGAGTCGCTCAAGGAATGCCTTGTACAGATGCAGGACTTAAAGACGGATCTGGAGCCGAGAAAGACCCGCAAGGCCATGAGCTGGCTCGGCGTGCGAGCTCTGAAGTGGCCCTTCACAAGTAAACAAGTGGAGAAGATGGTCGCCCATTTACAAGGATGCGAGCAGACATTTAGCCTCGCGCTTCAGGTCGATCAAATGTAAGTTCTGTATGTCTGATAGTTTTGGTAAAAGTTAATGAAATATCTATATAGGGGCCTCATCCTCGACGTCGACCAGAAGATGAATCTAGTTGACAAGAAAACCGACACTCTCCAGCGGGAGACCGACCTAGCTAAACTGCCGATTGCTAAAGGAGCGTCCTTCAACTCTCATATGGAGGAGCACAACGCAAGATGTCTTCCAAATACTCGGACTGAGCTACAACATCACATAATGGAATGGGCGAAGGACAGAAACGGTAAGCCAATATTCTGGCTAAACGGTATGGCTGGCACCGGAAAGTCTACAATTGCACGGACTATTGCCCAGCTACTTGCCGGCCAACGTCAGTTAGGGGCCAGCTTCTTCTTTAAGAAAGGCGAGGGAGAGCGCGGCAATGCCACAAGGTTCTTCACCACTATCGCTATAGACCTAGTGGGCCATGTCCCGGGACTGAGATCAGGCATAAGGAAAGCAATCAATGCCGACCCAGCCATTTCCGAGAAGGTTCTGAAAGACCAGTTTGAGAAGCTAATCCTTCAACCGCTCTCAGAAACGGCACACGCCAACGCTTTGGAATTGATTATCGTGATAGACGCGCTAGACGAGTGCGAGCGGGATGAAGACATACGAGCAATTCTCCAACTTCTTTCACAGGCCAAAGGACTTAAGCCAGTATCGTTACGGGTTTTCATAACGAGTAGACCGGAGCTCCCTATTCGTCTCGGGTTTAAGCAAATGCCGGACGGAACGTACCAAGACTTAATCCTTCACGAGGTACCAAAGCAGACGATCGAACACGATATAGCCGTCTTCTTAGAGTATGAACTTGTAAAAATAAGAGAGCAGCGCTCGCTATCCGTAGACTGGCCCGGCAGGGACCAAATTCAGGCTCTAGTTAATATGGCTATCCCGCTCTTCATCTTCGCCGCCACAGCCTGTCGATACATCGGAGATAAAAGAGATAATCCTAAAAAACGTTTAGGCATTATACTTCAGTATCAGACGGGAACCCAAGTCTCAAAGCTTGATAGGACGTACCTCCCAATACTAGATCAACTGTTTAATGATGATGAAGCAGATAAAGAAAGGCGGACAAGCGAGTTTCGAGAAATAGTTGGAAGTATCGTTATCCTAGAGAGTCCTCTTTCTATTGCCTCACTTGCATACCTCCTTGGTATTTCTAAAGAGGATATTAACTGCCGGCTAGACTCGCTACACTCAGTGCTCAGCATTCCCATCAACGAAGACATGCCTGTAAGGCTTCTACATCTATCTTTTCGCGACTTTCTCGTCGATCCTCAAAAGCGTGGAAAGAGCCCGTACTGGGTAGATGAGAGGGAGATGCACAAGGACCTGGCTAATAAGTGCATTCAATTAATGTGTGGCCCGAAGGGTCTAAGGAAAAACATGTGCAACTTGATGCCTGGAACTCTAAGGAGCGAAATTGATCAGCATACAGTTGCTAATAATTTACCACCCGAACTCCGATACGCTTGCTGCTATTGGGTACATCATTTAGAACAGGGCGCAAGCCATGTTCATGATGGGGATCCAGCTCACTTCTTTCTCGAAGAGTATTTCCTTTATTGGCTAGAAGCTATGAGTCTTATTAGAGAAGTCTACAAAGGAGTTCATATGATAAATAGTCTACAAGCGCTCACATACGTAAGGCTGTTCTAGATATCTCATATTAGCGCTTCTACTAACTTATTACGCAGTCAGACAAGAGTGCTCTCTCAAGCTTTCTACACGATGCAAAGCGATTTACGTTGCGGTTTCGACCAGTAATAGAGAATGCGCCTTTCCAGCTTTATTCGTCAGCCCTAATTTTTGCGCCAGAAATGAGCATAATACGGAGAACATTCGTAGACCATATTCTAGGGTGGGCTAGCAGGCTATCGAAGGTAGAAGACGATTGGGATGCTTGCCGCAGCACGCTCGAGGGCCATTCGTCCAGCGTCTTCGCTGTAGCCTTTTCGCCAGACGGCCAGCTGATAGCGTCTGCATCCGACGACAACACTGTGCGGCTGTGGGATGCAGCGACGGGATCCTGCCGCAGCACGCTCGAGGGCCATTCGTCCAGAGTCTGCGCTGTAGCCTTTTCGCCAGACGGCCAGCTGGTAGCGTC
>Ga0307515_10004420_pt1 | contig 29112 bp, 26 predicted proteins | sample 17_EM_MG_FD_194513 | JGI IMG/M metagenome (GOLD analysis project Ga0307515, IMG submission 194513) | Populus trichocarpa ectomycorrhiza microbial communities from riparian zone in the Pacific Northwest, United States - 17_EM | ecosystem: Host-associated > Plants > Roots > Unclassified | place... | reverse complement strand
CGAGGGCCCCGGGGGGGGGCGGCTCGGGCTGGTTGCTCGCGGGGGCTCTTTCCGGGGTCGTTGCAAGGGTCGTTGGCGTGATCGTTGCCGATTTCTTCGCGGGCGCGGTGGGCTGGGCGAGGTGGTGGTCGCGGTGGCGGCGGTGGGTGGGTGGCTGGGTGGGTCGCGCTGCGCGGGGACCGGAAAGGGGACGGTGGCTCGGGCCGTTCGTCTGCGGGGAGTTGCTCTCTTCGCCGGGGTCTTCGCCAGAGGTCTCTTCGCGGGCGCGGTGGACCTCGTCTCGGTGACGGTGGGCGGGGTAGCACTGCGCCGAAACCGCCCGGAAGACTGCGGCTCAAGCCGATCGCCTGCGGGGAGTTGCCTTCTTCGCCGGGGGCTTCCCCAGAGGTCTCTTCGCGGGCGCGGTGGACCTCGTCTCGGTGACGGTGGGCGGGGTAGCACTGCGCCGAAACCGCCCGGAAGACTGCCGCTCAAGCCGATCGCCTGCGGAGAGTTGCCTTCTTCGCCGGGGTCTTCGCCAGAGGTCTCTTCATATGGCTGCGGGGACGCGATCTGGGCTCTGGCACGGATCTTGGGGATTAGTCATGGAGCGTCACTGTTAGCAGGGTCATCTGATGGAAGTTGTTCGAATCCGACGCGTCCGCAGAGCCGCCTTTTGATCTTCTCTAAGGTTACGGTTCACGGCGCACAGGGCGGTTGGTGATTATGGCGTCGAAGTCGCAGGCAGGCCCGACAGCGGCATCCAGCCAACTGGGGCAGGCTGCGCGTCCGAAGGAGTCCGAGCGAGGCTCAGTCATAGATGCCTCGTGGTCGTACTGCTCCGGAGACGCCGGCGCTCTCTGAGCCGGCCGTGAAACAGCCGGTGAAAGACCCTTGGCAGCGCCCGAATTGCCATGCGGCCCGGTCCGTAGTGACAGGATGGAGACGCTGTCGATCAGCGCGGCGGGGGGAGCGACGAGGTGACAGTGGTCGAGTACATGCTGATCGGAGGGGCGGGCGGGGCGCTGATCGAAGCAGTCGCCTTCTTCAACCGGCTGGGCGAATGGCGCGCGGCTCGGCTGACGCCAACGGGCAACAAACGCAGGAACCCTCCCAGCTTTCTCAACTTCATTGACCTGCCGCCCGTGGTTGCCATCGCTGTGGCGCGACTGGTGCTCGGTGGCGCTGCTGCCACGGCGTACGGGACCAGTGGCCAGGCCACTGGGACATTGGGCGCCCTGACGGTTGGAGCAGCAGCACCCGCCCTGCTCCAACAGCTGGGTCAGATCCGCCAGATCCGCGAGGCAGTAACTCAGCCCGCGACTCAGCAGCCAGGCATGCAGCAGACGCTTGCGGACACGTCGGCCAATACGCTGGAAGAGCCAGCCCCGGAAGCTGCCAAAGAGGGTGGAATCGCATGAGCGGCAATAGCGGTGACGATCTGACCTTCAGCCGGAAGGTCGTGGGCGGCCTCATCGGGGCCATCAACAACACCCACAGTGTCGAGTCGTACGCCCACGCCACGGGCCATGCCCATGCTGCGGCAAGGGATGAGGCCACCGCTGAACTGCTGCGCGCAGTGCAGGAACTGCAGGCTGATCTGCAACGGGTGCGCGCCACTGACCAGACAGCCGCCCTGGTCGCGGCCCTGGCCGAGACTGAGGAGGAGATCACCACCACGGGGCAGGCAGGACCGATACACCGGGAACGCCTGCGGGAACTGCTCGCGGACTCACAGGCGTTGACGCACATTTTGGCTTCTGCTGGTGCGTTGGCCGGGTTGCTGGGGATGTGAGCGGATGTTCTGCGAGAGTTCCTTGGTTCTCGTCGCGCTGAGGGCGGTTTGTTCGGTCCAGGATTGCCAGGGCGTCCATCGAGTGGCGCTCGGGAGGCGGTGGGGCCGTCACTGGAGCAGGACCATCTGTGAAGGTCGCTGCCCGGGAAGACGGCTTGATACGGACCCACTTGGCCCTCCGAGCCAGTCACGGGCAGGGCCGATTCAGGTCGCCTCGGTGGCGCTGAAAAAAGCCGCTGTGGTCAGTGGGTCCTGCGGCGGCGGGGTGCTTGTGGGGAGGCGCAGGAGGAAGCGGGCGCCCTGGGAGCTCGGGGCGATGGTGAGTGTGCCGTGGTGTGTGGTGGCGATGCGGGCGGCGATGGCGAGGCCGAGTCCTGCGCCGCCGCCGTCGCGGGTGCGGGCGTCGTCGAGGCGGCTGAAGCGTTCGAAGATCCTCTGGTGGTCTTCCGGAGGGATGCCCAGGCCGTCGTCGAGAACCTCGAGGACGGCTTGCCGGTGCTCGGTGTCGTAGGCGAGACGAACTGTGATGGTGCCGGCGGCGTGGCGTTCGGCGTTGTCGAGGAGGTTGCCGAGCACACGGGCCAGGAGGGTCTGTTGGCCGTTCACGGTGATCGGCTCGGGAGGGACGTGGACGGTCAGGGTGAGGTGGGGTGGCGGCGTCCGTCGGCTCGTCTCGTCACGGACCAGATCGGTCAGGTCGATGGGTGGGCCTGGGGGTTGGTCGGTGTGTCCGGCGTCGAGCCGGGCGAGGAGCAGCAGGTCGGTGGTGAGGGTTTGGAGGCGCAGAGTGTCGTCGTGTGCGGCGCGGACGACGCGGGGCCAGTCGGCGGTGTGCGGGTGGTGGAGGGCGAGTTCGAGTTCGGTGCGCAGGCAGGCGAGGGGGGTGCGCAGTTCGTGGGAGGCGTCGTCCGTGAACTGACGCTGCTGGTCGACGGCCCTCTGCAGGCGGTCGAGGGTGGAGTTCATGGTGACGGCCAGGCGGGCGATTTCATTGCCACTACGGGGGACCGGAACACGCCCGTCGAGGTGATGGGCGCTCAGGTCGGCGAAATCGGCGCGGATGGCTTCGACCGGGCGCAGTACCCGGCCGACGGCGAACCAAGTTGTTGCCGACACCACCAGCGTCATGCCCGCGATGCCGCCGATGAGGAGCCGGACGATCGTGTTCAAACGGGTCTGTTCGGCCTCAAGAGACTGTGTGACAGCGATATCGTCGACGCCTGCGTGCACATGTGCGCGGTAGATGATCTGACGGATTGGGACGGGCCCGCGAAGCGGGTCGGTCCACGGAATCAGAGACAGTTTCCCCGGACTTTCACGCGTCTTTTTCGTAGGTCGGCACAGGCTCAGGTCCTTGTACTCGGATTCGTGTGCCGGCTGGAAGGACCGGGTGCAGTCGGGTGGGTTTCCGCCGTGGAGACCGTTGATCATCGGGTCGATGGCCGAGCTCATCTTGACTGCCTTGTAGTCGGCGTTCTGCATCTGGGCAGTCCGCTCCGTGCGCGCGATCGGTATCGCGGCCGCGGTGAGCGGGACGAGGGTCATGACGGCGGCGAGGACGGCCAGGCGGACACGGATGGTAGCCGGGCGCAGGCGGCGCAGCAGGTGTCGGGCACCGACCCGGGTCACGGTCGGCCCCGGTATGCCGGGTCGAGGCGGTAGCCGGCGCCGCGGACGGTACGGATGGTCTGCCGACCGAACGGTGCGTCGATCTTGCGGCGCAGGGCGCTGACGTAGACCTCGACGAGGTTGACGTCACCGTCGAAATGCTCGTCCCACACATGCTGGAGGATCTCGGTCTTGGAGATGGTCTCGTCGGCTCGCTGGGCCAGGTACTCCAGTACAGCGAACTCACGGGCCGTCAGTACGACGGGCACCGTCCCGCGACGGCATCGCCGGGAGGCCGGGTCGACCTCGAGGTCCCCGACGTGCAGAACCGTCGGCCGTTCCGGGCGGCCCCGGCGGATCAGGGCCCGTAATCGGGCGGCCAGCGCGATGAACGAGAACGGCTTGGTCACATAGTCGTCCGCGCCGGTGTCCAGCCCTTCGGCCTGGTCGTACTCGCCGTCCTTGGCCGTCAGCATCAGCACCGGCACCCACTGCCCCGCTTCCCGCAGCCGGGCACACAGCCGGTAACCGTTCACGTACGGCAGCATCACGTCCAGTACCACCGCGTCGTAGGGGTTCTCCAGCGCGAGCTCCAGACCACGGCGTCCGTCGTGCCCGACGTCGACGGCGTACCCCTCGCCGACCAGGCCCCGGCGCAGCAGATCCGCCAACCGCCGGTCGTCCTCCACCACCAGTATCCGCATGCCCTCAGCATGGCCGCCGGGCGCTGAGAGGAACCTGAAGAGTCCTCAGGAACCTTCAGGTTCCTCTCAGCGCCGTCCTGCCATCGTTGCGTCCCGCGGGCTCCTGCCGGGATCGGCTTCCGGGGGGGGGATCCCGGCAGGAGTCCGTGGGCTACGACGGGCCCGGGGCGGGGAGTTGGAGCAGGACGTGATGGTCGGTCAGGCCTGCGAGGCAGCGGTCTGTGTGGCCTGGTTCCTGCTCTCCTCGCCCCCTGACCGCCACAGCACGCAGCACGCAGCACGCAGCACGCAGCACGCAAGAATCGCCGAGAGTTCGGAAGGTCATCCATGCCATCGAAGTTCTTACCCGTGCCATCGCCGCAAGGTGCTGACGGTGGACGGCCGTTTCGGTCCCATCACCAGCTCGTACTTCTACTTCCAGCTGTACGACTACTCCAATGGCCAAGGCGGCAGTCACACGGGTTGGTGCGCCCCGCGTCCGTAGGCCGATGACCAACCTGGGCGACCCGCTGGGCCCCGCCGCTTGCCATGATCGGGGCCCAGCGGAACATGCTCGATCTCCGCGTCGCCATCGGCGAACGTCCCGCACAGGAACAGGAGTTGGGTAGGCACACGCCGATTTCATGGGCCAAGTGGGTCCGCTCAGGCCGTTCGCTTGCGGGGAGTCGCCTTCTTTGCCGGGGACTTCTTCGCCGTCGTGGTGGACTTGGTCGCCGTGGTCTTTTTGGTCGTCCGCGTCGACTTCTTCGCCGACGCCGACGCCGACGCCGATGCCGATGCCGATGCCGGGGACTCGGACTGGCGCTGGGACTGGGACTTCTTTGCCGTTGTCGTCTTCTTCGTTGCCGTGGAGGTCGACTTCTTACCGGGGGTCTGTTTGGGGGTTGCTCGGGGTGAGATGCGTCTGACCTCGGCTTTCGCTCCCGTTTCCGTACCGTCCGTTTCCTTGGCGTCCGGTTCCTCGCCGCGCGATTCCTTCGCCTCTCGGACGCTTTTCTCCAGGGCCGCCATCAGGTCCAGGACCTTCGCGCCGGGGGCCGGGGACGGGGACGTAGCGGGGTGTTCGCCGGAGGCCTTCGCGGTGATCATTTCCTCCACCGCCTCGCGGTAGTCGTCGTGAAGGTCCGCGAGGTCGACCTCGCCCAGCGTGTCCATCAGGGCGTCCGCGAGGTCGAGTTCCTTGTCCCGGACGGTGACGTTCGTGTCGGGGGCGACGCCCTCGGGGACGCGGATCTCGTCCGGCCAGAGCAGGCCGTGCATGGCGATCACGTCGTCCACCACGCGCAGCATGCCGAGGCGTTCCCGGCCCCGCAGCGCGTACTTCGCGATGGCCACCTTCTGGCTGCGCTTCAGCGCCTCACGCAGAAGTGTGTACGGCTTGGCCGCGGGGACGCCGTTCGCGGAGAGGTAGTACGCCGCGTCCATCTGGAGCGGGTCGATCCGGTCGGCCGGCACGAACGCCACGATCTCGATCGTCTTCGCCGTCGGGATCGGCAGCTGGGCCAGGTCCTCGTCCGTGATCGGGATCATCGTGCCGTCCGCGTCCTCGTACGCCTTGCCGATCTCGGCCTGGGCGACCTCTCGGTCCTCCAGTTCGCAGACCTTGCGGTACCGGATGCGGCCGCCGTCCTCGGTGTGGATCTGGCGGAAGGAGACGGAGTGGCTCTCGGTCGCGTTCACCAGCTTGATCGGGATGCTGACCAGGCCGAAGGAGATGGCGCCGTTCCATATGGATCGCACCTGCCGCACCCGCCTTCCGATTCCGGCTCGCGATTCCGCCTTACGGTTCCGAATCGCGATTCCGGCTCGCGTCCGGTTCGTCACGTTTCCGTGGGATTCTCATCGTATGACGCCGATCACAGAGGTGGAGGGGCGAAGGGTCGCGCTCAGCAACCTGGACAAGGTGCTGTACCCGGCGACCGGCTTCACCAAGGGCGAGGTCCTGCACTACTACGCGACCACCGCCGAGGTTCTGCTGCCCCATCTGCGCGACCGGCCGGTGTCCTTTCTGCGGTACCCGGACGGGCCCGAGGGGCAGGTGTTCTTCACCAAGAACGTGCCGCCCGGTACGCCCGACTGGGTCACCACCGCGGAAGTGCCCCGGTCGGAGGGGCCGGCGCGGATGGTGCTCGTGCAGGATCTGGCGTCCCTGATGTGGGCGGCGAATCTCGTCACCGAGTTTCATACGCCGCAGTGGGTGATCGGGGCGCCCGGCCTAGCCGACCGGCTCGTCTTCGACCTTGATCCGGGGGCGCCCGCGACCGTCGTGGAGTGTTGTGAGGTTGCGGTGTGGCTGCGGGAGCGGCTCGCGGCGGACGGGATCGAGGCGTACGTCAAGACGTCCGGGGCGAAGGGGTTGCATGTGCTGGCGGGGCTGACGCCGGTGTCTTCGGAGCGGGCCGTCGAGTACGCGAAGGCGTTGGCCGTGGCGGCGGAGGCGGCTCTGCCTCGCCTTGTCGTGCACCGGATGACGCGGAGTCTGCGGGCGGGGAAGGTGTTCGTCGACTGGAGTCAGAACGCCGCGCGGAAGACCACGGCCGCGCCCTATACGTTGCGGGCACGGGCGGCGGAGTGTGTGTCGGCACCGGTGACGTGGGCGGAGGTGTCGACGTGCGGGGACCCGGATCAACTCACCTTCATGGCAAGGGAGTTGGAGGTGCGGCTGCTTGAGTACGGCGATCTGCTGGAACCGTTGCTCGACGCCGGACGAGCGGGAGCCCTGCCCTGACGCCACTCGTCCCGTCCCGTCCCGCCCCGTTCCGCCTATCCCTTCACACCCTCCCCCACGTATGCCGATCCCTCGCCATCGCGTGCAGCGCCTCCACATCCGCCGGCTTCAACACCCCGCCCGTCCTTGCCAGTCCGGACAGTTCCGTGTCCTGGAGTACGCGGACCTCGCGCAGCGAAGTCGTCACCCTGACGTCCGCCGGGCCGGACAGGGCGAGGACTGGGTGGACCTCGGCCGTCAGCGCATACGACGCTCGGGCCGCGTCGGAGCGGGCGCGGCGGAGCAGGGGCAGGGGGTCTCGGCGGCCCAGAGTGACCATGGGGTCGGTGATCTGGACGCGTTGTTTGCGGGCGTAGAGCGTGTGCAGGGCGAAGAGGCCGCCGGGGCCGATCAGCAGGTGGTGGAGGCGGTCGCCGCCGGGGAGGGGGATGGAGTGGAGGGTGTGCCAGCCCGCGCCGTCGAGGTCGTCCAGGGCCATGCCCACCGCCTGTTCTGCGGTCAGGGCGCGGCGGCGGGCGTCCGGGCGGAGGCGGTGTTGGGGGCCCGGGTCGCGGTCGAGGGCCACGTGGAGGGCCTCGCCGGGGCGGTTGGGGGCCAGGTCGTCGTCAGGGTGGAGGGTCAGTCGGGCCAGTTCCGCGGCGGTCGGTACCGGTGGTGGGCCCACCGTGACCGGGCCGGTGAGGAAGGGGCCGAGGGCGTGCAGGACGTCCTCTCTGCGGTCCTCGCTCAGCAGATTGATCCGCGCCGCCTCCCTGTCGTACCAGGCGACGTTCCTTCCGTCCGTGTGACAGACGTACAGCCGTTCCTGACCATGGCGCCAGGTCGGTACGACGCGTAGTCCGCTCATGCGTCATCACCCCTCGACCATGGGAACAGGCGGGGTGCTCAAGGGGCAAGAACCCGGTTACCTTTGGGTCAGTCGCTGGGGCTTGGGGAGGCGCCGTTGCGGACGCGCAGGAAGCAACCCGACGTACCCGCTCCGGACAGTCCGTGGAGCGAGATCACGCCCGGTCTGTGGATGGGCGGTCACGAGTTCAGGGGGCGCTCGGGGCAACTGGAGTTCGCGGTGGTGCGGGACGAGTTCGATCTCGTACAGACGCTGCTACGGCTGCCCGGGCACGGGCCCGACCCCGGTGTCGAGCACCATGTGTGGCCGATTCCGGACGGGCCGCTGGACGGGACGCAGCTGGCCGGCGTGATGCGGCTGGCCGTCGCCGCCTGTGACGCGCTGGACGAGGGGCGGAAGGTACTCGTCCGCTGCTACTCCGGTTACAACAGGTCGGGCCTGGTCGTCGCCCATGCGCTGGTCCGCCGCGGGTACTCCACGGAGGAGGCGATTCGGCTGATCCGTTCCCGCCGGTCCCCGTGGGCACTGCACAACGAACTGTTCGTCGCGTATCTGCGCACCGGACTGTCCACGGCCCGGCTGCTGGAGGAGCTGGCCGAGTAGGCGAGTAGGCGAGTAATCGTTCCCTCAACCCACCCGCACATATGAACAAAAAGGACTTCCCTACGAATAGGGTGTACGGGTCCGACACCAGCGCCCCCGCAGGAGAGCAGTGCCACCCCGTCGCCCCGTGCGCGCCACCCGTGCCGCCCGTACCACCGCCGCCGTCGCTCTGCTGCTCGCGACCGCGGTGGCCTGCGGTGACACCGGCGCACTGCAAGGCGCGGGGGCGACCCCGACAGCGACCAGCCCCGCCAAGCTTTGGCCGAATCTGTCGCCCGCCGCCTCCCCCGCCTACGACTTCGACGAGGCGGACACGGAGACCGTGAAGGGCGTCACCGTCCCCGGCGACGACATTCGCGAGGTGGACCCGATCGCCGTCGTACGCGCCGAGATCGCCGCGAACCCGAGTGACTACGGCGGCTCCAAGGCGCCGTATCGGGGGACCGCCGAGCGGATCGGCGACTGCGAGAAGGAGAAGGATGGGGACCGTGGCGCCTGTCCCGTCCTCAAGCCCTACTACCGCGACCTCACCGGCGACGGGCGCGACGACCTCACCCTCGGGTTCCGGCTGCTGCCGACCAAGATGACCGCCGTGCGCGTCTACACCGTCGAGAAGCACCGGCTCGTGCAGGTCATGGCCAACGACGACGCCGTGAGCGGGGTCGAACTGGCCGGGCGTTCGGTGATCATCCGCTCGCCGTCCGAGCTCGCGGGGTACGAGTACCGCGTGCAGTGGACCTGGGACGCGGACCAGAAGGCGATGCTGCTGACGCACGACGAGTTCCTGCGCACGGGCGGCCGTAAGCACGGGGTGCGCCGCGCGACGCCGGTGCCCACCTCCGCGGCGACGCCGTGACGCGGCTCGCGCTGCCCCGGTGGACCGGGACCCTCGCCTTCAAGGCCGCCGTGTTCATCACCGTGATGTGCTGCGCGCTGGCCGCCCTGCTCGGCGTACTCGTCCATGTCTCGGTGACCGACCGGACCGTCGGCCAGGCCCGCGACCTCGCGCTGTCACGGCTGAAGGAGGCGACGAGCCAGTACGAGGCCGGGGACTCCCTCGTGCACGGCGCCGGCGTCGATCCCGAGGAAATGCCCCTGCCGCTACGGCAGTTGGCGGCGGCCGGGGAGCGCGGCACGATGGTCGGCAAACGCCGGGGGCACCCCACGATGTGGGCGGCGGGACCGGCCTCCGGCGACCGGGTGCTCGCCGTGGCCGTCGACTACTCGCAGGGCGCCGACACCATCGCCGGACTCGACCGGGCGATCGTCTGGTCCTCGGCGCTGGCGATCGGGGCGACGCTGCTGGTCGGCGCGTTCGCGGTGACCCGGGTGACCCGGCGGTTGCACGGGACGGCGCAGGTCGCCCGGCGGATCAGCGCGGGTGACCTGGACGCGCGGGTGGACGATCCCCGGACGAAGGACGCGACCCTGCCTCAGGACGAGGTGGCCGCGGTGGCCGCCGCGCTGGACACGATGGCCTCCTCGTTGCAGGGGAAGTTGCTGAGCGAGCAGCGGTTCACGGCGGATGTGGCGCACGAGTTGCGTACGCCGTTGACCGGGTTGCACGCGGCGGCCGAGTTGTTGCCTCCGGGGCGGCCGACGGAGCTGGTGCGGGACCGGGTGGCCGCGTTGCGGACGCTCACGGAGGACCTGTTGGAGATCTCCCGGCTCGATACGCGGCGGGAGAAGGTGGAGTTGGACGCGGAGCGGTTGGGGGCGGTGGCCGAGCGGGTGGTGCGGGCGTCGGGGGCGGACGCGGAGGTCGTCGTCGTACGGGATGAGTGGGTGGAGACGGATCGGCGGCGGCTTGAGCGGGTGCTGGGGAATCTTGTCGCCAATGCGTATCGGCATGGGCGGGGGCCGGTTGTGGTGACCGTGGAGGGGGCGGTGGTGGCTGTGCGGGATCACGGGGACGGGTATCCGGAGTACTTGGTTGAGCATGGGCCGCAGCGGTTCCGTACGGAGGGTGGGGCTACGGGGCATGGGCTGGGGTTGACCATCGCGTTGGGGCAGGCGGAGGTACTTGGTGCTCGGCTGGAGTTCAGCAATGTGGACGCCGGTGATGGGGGTGGGGCGCTTGCGACGTTGACGCTCGGATGAGTGGAGAGCGGTAGTTCGTCGGCTGCGGGTCGGTGGGGGCTGGTCGCGCAGTTCCCCGCGCCCCTTCCGGGGCGCTCGTGTGGCCCAGCGTGATGAGCGAAGCTCCCCTCCCCCTCCTAATGTGGCGATAAGTCAGGTTCGCCCCACCCCTGGAGGTTCCCCCATGTCCCTCAGCCTCTCCCTCCGCCGGATCGGTATAGCGGTTGCCGCTGGTGCGCTGGTGACCGCCGCTGCCGTTGCGCCCGCCGTGGCCGATGACGAGTGGGGCGACGAAGACCCGGGCGTCAGCCGTCAGGACGACGGTGGGTGGAACCAGCAGGACGACGACAACTTCGGCGGCCGCGGTGACCACGACAACCAGGGCGACCACGACCACGGCGACCACGACAACCCGCGCCTCTACCGCGGTGTCGTCACGGCCGGTCAACTCGCCCTGCGTTCCCGCCCGGACCGCGGCAGCAGGGTCATCCGGTACGCCTACCGCGGCGAGCACGTCTCGATCTTCTGCAAGACCGGCGGCTCGAACGTCCAGGGCAACCCGCTCTGGTACCTCCTCACGGACGGCACCTGGGCCTGGGGCTCGGCGCGCTACATCGACAACATCGGGCCCGCGCCCCGCTGGTGCTGACGGCCGAGACACACGCATCACCCAAGGCACACAACCCGCACCATTTGGGTAAGTTCCGGACATGACCAACGCCGGAACCACCGTCACAGCGGACCTTCCCACACCCGCTGTACGCCTCCCCCGGCGCCGTGGCATCGAACTCACCCTCATCGTCGTGGCCGTACTTCTCTCCGTGTACGGCTACTGCGCTGTCGGTCTCGCCAAGAACGGCACGGTCCCGCCCGGCGCCGCCGGCTACGGCGCCGGGCTCGGCGTGCTCGCCCTGCTCGCGCACATCGCGGTGCGGCTGCGGGCCCCGTACGCCGACCCGCTCCTCCTCCCCATCGGGGTGCTCCTCAACGGCCTGGGTCTGGTGCTCATCTACCGGCTCGATCTGGAGACCCCCGGCGACCGGGCCGCCCCCACCCAACTCGTCTGGTCCACCCTGGGCGTGACCTTCTTCATCGTCGTGGTCGTCGCCCTCCGCGACCACCGGGTCCTCCAGCGCTACGCCTACGTGTGCGTGGCCGCAGCCCTCGTCCTGCTCACCCTCCCGGTCCTCTTCCCGGCCGTGAACGGTGCCCGGATCTGGATCCGGATCGCCGGATTCTCCATCCAGCCGGGCGAGTTCGCGAAGGTGCTGCTGGCGGTCTTCTTCGCCGCTTACCTCGCCGCCAACCGCAACGCGCTCGCCTACGCCGGGCGTCGCGTGTGGCGCCTCCAGCTCCCCACCGGCCGGGTGCTGGGCCCGATCGTCGCGATCTGGCTGCTGAGCGTCGGCGTCCTGATCCTGGAACGCGATCTGGGCACCTCGCTCCTCTTCTTCGGCCTGTTCGTGACCCTCCTCTACGTCGCCACCGGCCGCACCGGCTGGTTCGCGGTCGGCCTGCTGCTGGCGGCCCTCGGCGCGGTCGCGGTCGGGCGGCTCGAACCGCACGTCCACAGCCGCGTCCTCGACTGGTTGCACCCCTTCGCGTCGATCGACGCGGGCCACGGCCCCAACCAACTCGCCCAGTCCCTCTTCGCGTTCGCGGCCGGCGGCATGCTCGGCACGGGCCTCGGCCTCGGCCACTCGATCCTCATCGGCTTCGCCGCCAAATCGGACTTCATCCTGGCGACAGCGGGCGAGGAACTGGGCCTGGCCGGCCTCTCCGCGATCTTCATCCTCTACGGCCTTCTCGTGGAGCGCGGCTACCGGGCGGGGCTGGCGCTGCGCGACCCCTTCGGGCGGCTGCTCGCGGTCGGCCTCGCCTCGATCGTGGCGCTCCAGGTGTTCGTGATCGCGGGCGGGGTGACGGGCCTGATCCCGCTGACCGGCATGGCGATGCCGTTCCTCGCCCAGGGCGGCTCCTCGGTCGTCACCAACTGGGCGATCGTCGCCCTGCTGATCCGGCTGAGCGACTCGGCCCGCCGTCAGTACGACATCGAGGTGGCCGCATGACCGACTCCATGACCCGCCACATCCGCCTCGCCGCGGCCTTCTGCACCCTGCTCCTGCTGGCCCTGCTGGTGAACGCCACCCGCGTCCAGGTCTTCCAGTCCCGCACCTACGACGACAACATCGCCAACCGCCGCCAGACCATCGCCCGTTACGACCAGCCACGCGGCGCCATCCTCGTCGGCGGGAAACCGGTCACCGGTTCCCGGGACTCCGGCGAGCAGCTCCGCTACGAACGGACGTACAGGAACGGCCCGTTGTACGCCCCCGTCACCGGCTTCGCCTCGCAGGAGTACGGCACGACGCTCCTGGAGCACTCCGAGGACGGCATCCTCTCCGGCACCGACTCGATGCTCGCGCCGTTCCCCCTGTGGAACGACCTGACCCGCGCCCAGAACCCCGGCGGCAACGTCGTCACCACCCTCAACCCGGCCGCACAGCAGGCGGCGTACGCCGGACTCGGTACGCGCACGGGTGCGGTGGCCGCGATCGAACCGTCCACCGGCCGCATCCTCGCCCTCGTCTCGACCCCGTCCTACGACCCCGGGCCCCTGTCGGGCAACGGCCGTTCCGCGAACCGCAGTTGGGCCCGCCTGAACGCCGACCCGGACAAGCCGATGCTCAACCGGGCGGTACGGCAGACCTATCCGCCGGGATCGACGTTCAAGGTGGTCACCGCGGCGGCGGCGCTGGACGCGGGGGTGGTGACGGACCTGGACGCGGCGACCAACTCCCCCGACCCGTACACCCTCCCCGGCACCTCGACGACGCTCACGAACGAGGGCGACGGCTGCGTGGACGCGCCGCTGCGCTCGGCCTTCGAGTGGTCGTGCAACACGGTGTTCGCGAAGCTGGGGGTGGATGTGGGCGTGCGGGACATGAGCGGCACGGCGGAGGCGTTCGGCTTCAACGACGCCTACGTGAAGATCCCGTTCTCGGTCTCCCCCAGCACCTTCGACACCACGTTGGACAAAGCCCAGTTGGCGCTGTCGTCGATCGGGCAGTACAACACGCGGGCCACGCCGTTGCAGATGGCGATGGTCGCGGCGGCAGTCGCCAACGGCGGGCAGGTGCGGGAACCGTATCTGGTGGAACGGACGACGCGGCGGGGCGGCGAGACGGTGTCGACGGCGGGTTCGCGCCCGGTCCGCCAGGCGATGCACCCGGCAACAGCCGTACAGATGAAGGAACTTATGGAGGACGTCGTCACCGAGGGCACCGGCACCAACGCGGCGATCCCCGGTGCGACCGTCGGCGGCAAGACCGGCACCGCACAGCATGGCATCGGCAACTCCGGTACGCCCTATGCCTGGTTCGTGTCCTGGGCGCAGGGCGAGCGGGACATCGAGCCGAAGGTGGCGGTCGCGGTGGTGGTGGAGGACGCGTCGGCGGACCGGTCGGACATCAGCGGGGGCGGGGACGCGGCGCCGATCGCGAAGGCGGTGATGGAGGCGGTGCTCGGTTCGTGAGCGTTCGGTGCGGCGGGAGGCGGTGGCTGCCCTGTGGTGGGTGCCGGTCGGCCACCGCCCCGCGGCTCCGGCGGGGTGAGCGGGTCCGTCAGTGGATGGCCTTGCGGGTCTCCGAGCGGACCTGGAGGGTCATCTTCGCGGAGAGCGCCAGGTCCACGTCCTCGGGGTCCTGGGTGAGGGTCTTCGCGGTCATCCAGGCAACGGCCGCCGCGGTGTTGCCGTCGGCCCAGGAGCACGTCGGATAGGTGAGCGTGAGCCCGGACTTCTGCTGGCTGAGCACCTCGCAGGAGATGGTGACACCCCCTTCGGCGAAGTCCTTCCGCGGTACGGCCACGGTCACCCCGGTGGCCTCGCCCGCGCCCTTCAGCATGCTGACGCGGGCCTCGTCCGTGTTCTTGAACCGGCCGTACATCCCCGAGAGCGCCAGCGTGCCCTTGCTCGTATCACCGTTCAGGCCGTACGTGCCGACCACACCCACGGTGTCCCTCGCGTCCCAGGCGCCGTCGGCCTCCTCCTCGATCTTCTGCCCCTCGGTGTCGGAGAGGTCGGAGGCGAGTTCGAAACGGCCGTCGACCAGCGTCTTGGGCAACGTCAGCTCGTAGTCGGCCTCGGGAAAGCCGCTGTCGACGTTCTGGCCGATCAGCACGATGGCCACGATGGTCGCCACACCGACACCGATCGCCCCACCGACGACGCCGAGGACGAGCCCGACCCTGCGCTTCTTCGGGGGCGGGAACACGGGCGGAGGGGCACCCCAGCCGTAGGGCCGACCCGGCTGACCGGGCTGAACAGGCTGGCCGTAGGGCTGCTGCGGGTAGGGCGCTCCGTACGGCGAGGCGGGCGGCTGGCCGTACGGCTGTTGCGCATAGGGCTGTTGCGCATACGGCTGTTGCGGTTGGGGCTGTTGCCCGTACGGCGGCTGACCGTACGACTGCTGGCCGTACGGCTGTTGGGGATACGGAGGCTGCTGTGGAGGTGGTGGCATGGACACTCCCCGACCGTACACGCGAACGAACCGACGCCCCTCCGGATAACAAGTCCCGCAGGAGGGATTGACGAGCTTGCTGACAAGCAGTCTCATAAGACCTCGGAGGATGTGACCCCGGGTAACACGCCGATCCGCGAGGTGGGAGAACCATGACGACCCTGACCGAAGCCGACGCGATCGACGGGCTGCGTGACGCGCTCGGCCTGCTCAAGGACCGTGAACAGGTCGCCGAGCGGCTGCTCGCCTCCTCCGCGAAGCACTCCTTCGACCCCGACAAGGAACTGGACTGGGCCGCGCCCTTCGAGGACGGCAAGTGGTTCTGGCCGCCGGAGTTGGTGTCCCTGTACGGCACCCCGCTGTGGAAACGGATGGGCGAGGAGCAGCGCATCCTGCTCTCCCAGCACGAGGCCGCGGCGCTCGCCTCGCTGGGCATCTGGTTCGAGTTGATTTTGATGCAGCTGCTCGTTCGGCACATCTACGACAAGGCGGCGACCAGTGCGCATGTGCGCTATGCGCTGACCGAGATCGAGGACGAGTGCCGGCACTCGAAGATGTTCGCGCGGTTGATCTCGCGTGGGGACACGCCCTGGTATCCGGTGAGCCGGGTCCATCAGAACCTGGGGCGGTTGTTCAAGACGGTGTCCACGACGCCCGGTTCGTTCACGGCGACGCTGCTCGGGGAGGAAGTCCTCGACTGGATGCAGAGGTTGACGTTTCCGGATGAGCGGGTGCAGCCGTTGGTCCGGGGGGTCACGCGGATCCATGTCGTCGAGGAGGCGCGTCATGTGCGGTACGCGCGCGAGGAGTTGAGGCGGCAGATGGTGACCGCGCCGCGGTGGTCGCAGGAGTTCACGCGGGTGACCTCCGGGGAGTTCGCGCGGATCTTCTCGATCGCCTTCGTCAACCCCGAGGTCTACACGAACGTAGGGCTTGATCGGGCGGAGGCGGTGGCTCAGGTGCGGGCGAGTGGGCATCGGCGGGAGGTCATGCAGAGCGGGTCGAAGAAGCTGACGGATTTCTTGGACGACATTGGTGTGCTGCGGGGTGTGGGGCGGCGGTTGTGGAAGGCGTCCGGGCTGCTGGCTTGAGTTCATAGTGCCGGCCGGTGGGGGCTGGTCGCGCCCCGCGGCGGAGCCGCATATCGATACAGCCCCGCGCCCCTTAAAAACGCAGGTCGCTCGATGTCTTTAGGGGCGCGGGGCTGTGACATTAGCGGCTCCGCCGCGGGGCGCGACCAGCCACAACGAACCCGCACCCGCCCGACTACCCTGCACCCATGCCCCCTGCCGCGCCCGCCTACCGCCGCCTGAACGTCGAGGAGCGGCGCAGCCAGCTTCTCGAAGCCTCCCTCACCCTCTTCGCGCACCGCGCGCCCGAGGAGGTCTCCCTCGACGACGTGGCGGAGGCGGCCGGGGTCTCGCGCCCCCTGGTGTACCGGTACTTCCCGGGCGGCAAGCAACAGCTCTACGAAGCCGCCCTGCGGTCCGCCGCCGACGAACTCCAGCAGTGTTTCGACGAACCCCGTGAGGGCCCGCTCCTCCGCCGCCTCGCCCGCGCCCTCGACCGCTACCTCGGCTTCGTCGACCAGCACGACGCCGGTTTCAGCGCACTGCTCCAGGGCGGCAGCGTCGTAGAGACGTCCCGCACGACGGCCATCGTGGACGGCGTCCGCAGGGCCGCCGCCCTGCACATCCTCAGCCATCTTGGCGTCGCCGACCCCGGACCCCGCCTGCGCATGACCGTACGGATGTGGATCACGGCCGTGGAAGCGGCCTCGCTCATCTGGCTCGACGAGGGCAAGGAGCCGCCCCTGGACGAGTTGCGGGACTGGCTGGTCGAGCAGTTCGGGGCGGTGCTGGCGGTGACGGCGCGGCGGGACCCGCAGACGGCCGCGCTGGTCCAGGGCCTCGCGGCGGATGGCTGACACTGGTGGCGTGAAGAGCGAAGAGACCCCGTTCGAGGGCGGCCCGATGGACGGTCGCTCCCTGCCCATCCTGCTCGGCCCGACCGGAACCCCGCCGAAGACCTACCGCATCCCGGTCCCCGACGACGCCGGCGGCCCGCCCACGGTGCTCGTGTACCGCCGGGTGCCGAGGGGCCACAGCAAACGGCTCGGCCTCCCCAAGGGCTGGAAGTACGAGTACTCCGCCGGAGATGAAAAAGGGGCGGGGAAGCGCGGCAGCGGACTCCGCTGGCCCTGGTCCAAACCGGACCCCGCACCAGACGCCACGCCGGGCGGCAAGCCGGACGACACCCACGGGTGACGGGGTTACGCCGAACCGCGCACACCCCGCGCGCGGACCCGCCGCCCCCGACTGATGCTCACGGTGCGGGGCGGAAGGCCCGCCGCGCACCGGAGGTGATGACGTGTCAGGAAGGCTTCTGCGTCTGGTCTGTACGGCAACGGTGGCGGCCGGCACCGTCCTGGCCCCGCTGCCCGCCGCGGCCGTACCCGAACCGCAGTCCCCCGGACAACGCCCCGTGGCCGAGTTGCTGACGGACCTTCAGACCCTCTACCGCGACGCCGAACAGGCCACGGAGACGTACAACGCCACCGAGGAGAAGCTGAAGAAGCAGCGCACCGAGGTGGACCGCCTCGACTCCGCACTGTCCCGCGCCCGCCTCTCCCTCCACGACAGCCAGGGCGCCGCCGGCCGGCTGGCCCGCCAGCAGTACCAGAACAGCACGGCCATTTCCCCCTACGTCCGCCTCCTCCTCGCCCGCGATCCCCAGCACGCGCTCGACGAGGGCCATGTCATCGGCCAGTTGGCGCGGGAGCGCGCCGAGACGGTGGGCCGGCTGGTCGGCAGCGAGAAGAAGAGCGACGGCCTGGCCCGCGAGGCCCGCAAGGCCCTGGACACCCAACTCACCCTGGCCGCCCGCCAGAAGAAGGACCAGGACGACGTCCGCAAGCGCCTCGCCGACGTAGAGAAGCTCCTGACCTCCCTCACCCCCGACCAACTCACCGCCCTGGCCGCCTTCGAGAAGACCGACATCGACAAGTCCCAGCAGAAACTGGTCACTTCAGGCGCCCTCGGCGACGACAACCGCGAGCCCTCACGGGAGGGCGACCGGGCGTTGCGCTACGCGGTACAGCAGATCGGCAAGCCCTACGAGTGGGGCGCGGAGGGCCCGAAGACGTACGACTGCTCAGGCCTGACGTCGGAGGCGTGGGGCCACGCGGGCACCCCGATCCCGAGAACGAGCGAGGAACAGTGGGCCGAGCTGCCAAGAGTCCCGCTGAACGAACTCCGCCCCGGCGACCTGGTCATCTACTTCCCCGAGGCGACGCACGTGGCGTTGTATCTGGGCGCAGGCCAGGTGGTGCAAGCACCGCGCACAGGCGAGAAGGTCCAGGTATCACCTGTGGCGTCCTACCCGATCCTTGGAGCCGTACGTCCAGACGATCGCCCTAAAGGGGCGCGGGGCTGAGACATTATGCGGCTCCGCCGCGTGGGCGCGACCAGCCACAACGAGCCCGCAGCCGCCCACTCCCCGCAACCCCAACGGCGACTAGGCCCCGGCAACAGAAGCCAGGTACGCCCCAGTCTTCTCCGGCTCATAGAAGAAGTTCTCAAAATCGGCGGGGTCATCAAACGCGTTGGCGAACCGATCCGCCACCGGCTGCAACTGCCCAGCCGCCCCAATGAGGTTGAGGACATGCTCCGGCGGCGGTCCAAGCATCGCGTTGGTCCACTTCGTCACGTGCTGCGCAGTCGACCAGTACCGCTCGAACGTCGCCGTCATCCAGTCCCCGTCGAACTCCTTCTCCCCGTGCTCAAGAATCGACGCGAGATACGAAGCGGCGCACTTGGACGCGGAGTTGGACCCCTGCCCGGTGATCGGGTCGTTCGCGACGACGACGTCGGCGACACCCAACACCAGCCCGCCACCCGGCAGTTGGCCAACCGGGTTACGGACGGTGGGCGCGTACCGCCCGGCCAACGTCCCGCCCGCGTCCGTGAGTTCGACGCCCCGCGCCCGCTCGTACTCCCACGGCGTGAACTTCTCCATGAGTTCCAGGGTCAGGGAGAGGTGCCGAGCCGGGTCCTTGATGCCGTTGAAGGCGTCCAACGGCCCGCCGGGTATGCCCTCCCAGAACAGGATGTCCGCACGGCCCGACGTGGTGAGCGTCGGCATCACGAACAACTCGCCGACGCCGGGCACCAGGTTGCAGCGGACCGCGTCGAACTCCGGGTGTTCCGGGCGCGGTCCGAGACCGTGGACGTAGGAGACGGCCAGGGCCCGCTGCGGCTCCGTGTACGGGGACCGCTCCGGGTCGCGGGCGAACATCGAGACCAGCTCGCCCTTGCCCGCCGAGACCAGGACGAGGTCGTACGTACGGGAGAAGTAGTCGAGGTCGCCGACTGCCGCGCCATGTATGACCAGTTGGCCGCCGCGTTGCGCGAACGTCTCCATCCAGCCGGCCATCTTGACCCGCTGGTCGACCGACTGCGCGTACCCGTCGAGCTTGCCCACCCAGTCGATCGCGCGCTGTGTCGGCCCCGGGTCGTGCGAGCCGGGGGCGGCGACCGAGACGCCGAGTCCTTCGATCTTCGGAGCCTGGGACTCCCAGAAGTTCAGCTGGAGATCGCGCTCGTACCGCAGTGCCGTGGTGAACATGCACTGCGTCGACATGACCCGCCCGGAGCGGATCTCGTCCGCCGTCCGGTTGGACATCAGGGTGATCTCGTACCCGTGCGACTGGAGTCCGAGGGCGAGTTGGAGCCCGGACTGACCGGCTCCGACGACGAGTATCTTCCGCATACGGGTGCTGGCTCCTTTGTCGCGACCGGTCGTGGTCGAGGGCTGCTCGGGGACTACTCGGGGGTGACGTCCAACGCGTGGGCGACGAGCGCGAGCAGGGTCTCGATGGCCGAAATCCGCCGTCGCGCATCCATGATCATGACAGGTACGTGCGCGGGGATCGTCAACGCCTCCCGCACGTCGTCGGGTTCGAACCGCTCGCTGCCGACGAAGTGGTTGACCGCGACGACGTACGGCAGTCCGCAGCTCTCGAAGTAGTCCAGCGCGGGGAAACAGTCCTTGAGGCGGCGGGTGTCGGCCAGCACGACGGCGCCTATCGCGCCGCGCACCAGGTCGTCCCACATGAACCAGAACCGCTGCTGGCCCGGCGTACCGAACAGATAGAGCACCAGGTCGTCGTCGAGCGTGAGACGGCCGTAGTCCATGGCGACCGTGGTCGTCATCTTGTCCGGGGTGCCCGTGAGGTCGTCGGTCTCCTCGCTGGCCTCGGTCATCAGCGCCTCCGTCTGGAGGGGCTGGATCTCGGACACGGCGCCGACCATGGTGGTCTTGCCGACGCCGAAGCCGCCGGCCACCACGATCTTCGTGGCCACGGGCGCGCGCGTGCGGTCCTGCTGCCAGGGCCGCAACTGCTCCTCGTCATCGAGGAGTTGCTTCTCGTCGTTGAGGAGCGGGGAGACGCCGTAGGCGGCGGCGTCAGAGACGACGGAGTCCACTCAGCACCTTTTCCAGCAGAGCGCGGTCAGGACGGCCCGTACCGTGAGCGGTTCCGGTTCCGTACACACGGATCTTTCCCTGGTCGGCGAGATCGCTCAGGAGCACGCGGACCACACCGAGCGGCATCTTCAGCAGCGCGGCGATCTCGGCCACCGTGCGCATACGGCGGCAGAGTTCGACGATGGCCCGCATCTCCGGCATCACCCGGGTGTTGAGGGAACCATTCGTCAACTCCTTGCGCTCCTCCGGGGCTTCGAGCGCCGCCACGAAGGTCTCCACCAGGAGGACATGGCCGAATCGGGTACGGCCGCCGGTGAGCGAGTAGGGGCGTACCCGGGCGGGTTTGCGCTCGCCGCCGCGCACCGGGAGCTTGTTGGGCGTACGGCTCATCACGCACTCCCCGTGGTCGCGTCTTCGAGGGATTTCCGTAGCTCGCTGCGGAGTTCGGGCGTCAGGACGTGGCCGGCCCGGCCGACGAAGAGCGCCATGTGGTACGCCACGACGCTCATGTCGCAGTCCGCGGAGCCGTGCACGCCGAGCAGCGAACCGTCGCTGATCGACATCACGAAGAGGCTGCCCTCCTCCATCGCGACCATGGTGTGCTTCACCGGGCCTGAGTCCATCAGCTTCGCGGCGCCGACGGTGAGGCTGCCGATGCCGGAGACGATGGTGGCGAGGTCGGCTGCGGAGCCTCGTGGGCCGGTGCGCTTGGCTTCGAGGGCCTCTTTGGCCTCGGCGTTCCTCCCCGGATCGGAGGAGAGGAGCAGCAGGCCGTCGGAGGAGACGACCGCGACCGACTGGATGCCGGGCACTTCCTCGACGAGGTTGCTCAGCAGCCAGTGCAGGTTGCGGGCTTCACTGCTCAGTCCGAAGGTACTGGGCGCGGTCAACTGCTTGCCTCCTCGACGGTGCCCCCCGTGGCTGCTTCGGATCGTTCGGGTGCGCTGCGCGGGGCCGGGACCGGGTTCTGGCCGGTCTTTTCGGCGATTTCCGCTTCTACGTCCTTGTAGCCCGCGGAGGCGCCTGCGCGGAAGCCGCCGAGTCTGCGGCGCAGGGCGTCCGCGTCGACCGCGCCGGTCCGCTGGCGCGGGGCCTGGGCGGGTTGGGTGAGCTTGGGGGTGCGTTTGGGGAGGCCCTTGTCCGTGACGGGGTCCTCGTCCTGGGCTCGCTGGTGTTCTACGGCTTCGGCTTCGCCTTCAGCCGTGAATTTGTTCCCACCCGCACCGCCCGCACCGCCCGCACCGCCCGCACCGCCCGCACCGCCCGTGACGGTCTCGTCGTCGGGTGCGGGTGGCCCCTGTGAGGCGAACTCGCCGTCGACGGCTGACAGTTCGTCCGTCATCGGCGGCAGCAGGAGTTCCATCGTCATCTCTGCTGCGGTCTCCGCCGGGGTCTCCCGTACCGCTACCGCCTGTTCCGCCAGGGCGACCAGCGGGTCCGGGTGTTCCGAACGGCCGTGCAGGACGTTGGAGTTGGCCTCTGCGGAGGCGCCGGGGAGGGAGTACGAGTGGGTGTCGCCGGGGGCCGGTGCGGAGGAGGACGGGACCGCTGACGTGGGGGAACCTGCCAGCAGGGTGCTCGGGATGACCACGACCGCCGCGATGCCGCCCTGCTTCTGGTCGCGGAGCTGGACGCGGACGCCGTGGCGGTGGGCCAGGCGGGCCACGACGTACAGGCCGAGGCCCAGGCCCTCCTCGCCCTCCTGGTCGTAGGGGGACTCCGGGTCGAACTCGGTGAGGCGGGTGTTGAGGCTGGTCATGCGGTCGTCGGTCATGCCGATGCCCTCGTCCTGGACGGAGAGCATGACCTCGCCGTTCTCCAGGAGCCAGCCGGAGATCTCGACGGGGGTGTCCGGCGGGGAGAACGAGCTTGCGTTCTCCATCAGTTCGGCGAGGAGGTGGCTCAGGTCGTCCGCCGCGAAGCCTGCCACGTGTGCGTGCGGGGGGAGCGCCGAGATGCGAACGCGCTCGTAGCGCTCGATCTCGCTGACCGCCGCGCGGACCACGTCGACCAACGGGACGGGGCCTGCGTGCTGTTGGACGTGTTCGGTGCCGGCGAGGACGAGGAGGTTCTCGTTGTGGCGGCGCATGACCGTGGCGAAGTGGTCGAGCTTGAAGAGGGTGGCGAGGCGCTCGGGGTCCTGCTCGCGCTCCTCCAGGCCCTCGATGACGGCGAGTTGGCGCTCGACCAGGCCCAGGCTGCGCAGCGCGAGGTTCACGAAGGTGCCGCCGATGCTGGTGCGCAGGCGCTCCAACTGGGTGGCGGAGTCGGTGACTTCGGCGCGGAGTTCCTCGCGGGCGTCGGCCATCTTCTGGCGCTGGCCGACGAGGTGCTTGCGGTCGGCCTCCAGGGTGGCGATGCGCTCGTGGAGGGCGGCGGCGTGCGCGTGCAGGGCGTTGACCGAGCGGACGACCTGGGCGAACTCGTCGTTGCGGCCGGTGAACTTGATCGGCTCCTGGGTCGCCGGGTCCTCTGCCTCGGCCAGCCGCGTCGAGCCGCGGCGCAGCACGGAGAGCGGGCGGGTGAGGGTGCGGGCCATGGCGGTCGCGATGCCCACGGCGAGCAGCATGAGGGCGCCGAGGATCGCGACGCGGAGTTCCAGCGCCTTGACGTCGTCGTCGCGGAGCTGGGCGAGGTCCTTGGCTCGGTCCACGTAGAGCGCGGACTCCTCGCCGCGCATCAGGTCGACGCGGGCGGAGAGCGCCGCGTCGAGCTTCTTCGTGCTGGTGTCCAACTGGCTCTCGGAGAGCGTGGGTTGGGCGGTGAGGGAGGCCAGGTACTTCTCGGCGGAGTTGACCTCGGGCCCGGTGACCGTGGAGTCGTAGCCGGCGACGGCGTCCTTCGTGGCCGTCTCGCGGAAGTCGGCGAGGGCGGCGTCGGAGCGCAGCCGGGCCTGCTGGGCGGCGATGCTGAGGGCGTCGCGCTCCTTGGTCTGGGCCTTGGTCGAGGTGGTCTCGGTGACCGGGAGGCCGGTGAGGGAGCTGATGACCGTCTCGGTGGTCGTCGGCACGTTCAGGGCGGCGAGGAGCAATCCCCTTGTGGCGGCGGCCTGTTGGACGGCGGCGTCGAGTTCGGCGAGCGCGTAGGCGCCGGAACCGGCCCGCGGCGGCATCTGCTCCGCCAACTGCTCGGCGAGCCGGTGCAGTTCGGTGATGGCGCCGGAGTAGGCGACATGCGCCTCCAGCGCGCTGCTCTTGCCGGTGAGCGCGGCCCGTCGTACGGCGGCGACGTCGTCGAGGTCCGAGCGGAGCGCGGCGGAGATGTCGGTGTCGGCGCGGAGCTCCTCGACCTGGCGGTCGACGCGGGCGCTGCGGTCCTCGGCGGGGGCCTGGGACTTGGGGCGCCCGGCGGCGATGTACGAGGTGACCTCGTCCCGCTCGTCGGCGAGGGAGTGGGCCAGCGACAGCGCGTCCTGGGTCTGCCCGGCGAGCGTCACCAGGTCCTGGGAGTCGCTGAGTTGACCCGAGGCGGCGATGAGGGAGGGGGCACCGGCCGCGGCGATGGCGGCGGCCACGACGGCTACGGCGATGATGAGCCGGTTGCGTACGTGGGTACGGCGCCCGCTGCCCGCGGGGTCGGGCACGGCTGCACCGGTGGCGCCCCCCGGAGGGGCCGTCTGCTTGCCTGTGCGCCGCGGCCGCTTCTTCTGCACCGGTGCTCGCATTCCTGACTCGTCATACCCATGGGCCCGGGTGACGCTCCGTCATCCCGGTACGGCGACCCTCCCAGTGCCGGTAGGCAGTGGTCGCGCATCGTCCGGCCCGCCACCCGAAGGAGTGAACCCCGGAGGGGAGTTGGCGGGCAAGTTCCGGCGGCCGGCCCAAAGCCCTCGCGCGCCGCGCCGGTTGGACGTGAGCGGCGCGCTTTGGCAGGATTCGCCGCCACGCATTCCCGGAGTGATCCATTCCAGCCCAAACCAGGCGCCTGACCTGCACGACTACGTCGATTCGACCATGAGTGCCAAGCTTTTGCGGAGCCTGTGAAGAGCTCGTGCAGACTGGCCGTATGCGTACGGAACTTGTGTCGGAACCCGGCGACCCGAACCGCCCCAACGAGGACTTCGCGAGCGTCGGTCTTCCGGCCTCGGGACAGGGCGGTTCGCTGATCGTCCTGGACGGTGTGACACCGCCGAGAGGCGAGACGGGCTGTCTGCATTCGGTCCCTTGGTACACCGCGCGCCTTGGCGGAGCACTGACCGAACTGACCGTTTCCTACCGGGATCTGACCCTGGCGGAGATTCTCTCCCGGGCGATCCTCCGAACGGCTGAGGCACACGCCACCACCTGTGACCTTTCTCACCCACGCACCCCACAGGCAACGGTCGTACTGGCCCGCTGGTCCCCCCAGGAGGTCGAATACCTGGTCCTCTCGGACTCGGCCCTGCTGGTCGAATCCCCGGCCGGCGAGGTGACCGTAGTACTGGACGACCGCCTGTCCCGCCTCCCCCGCTCCGCTCTCGCGACGGACGCCATGATCGACACCACGCTCCGCAACAAGGAGGGCGGCTTCTTCACGGCCGCCGCCGATCCGTCGGTCGCGGCCCGCGCGGTGACGGGCTCGCTCCCGTGCACCGACGCCCGCACCCTCGTCGCCCTGACGGACGGGGCGACCCGGTGGGTGGAAAAGTTCGACCAGGGCGACTGGGCGGACTGCTTCGCGCTCGTACGGAAGGACGGGGCGGCGGAACTGGTGGCCCGGGTACGGGAGTTGGAGCGGGCGGACGAGGAGACGCGGACGTATCTGCGGCGGAGCAAGACGCACGACGACGCGACGGTCGTGTACGTGGAGCTGTGAACGGCCGCTACGGCGGTGTCACTTCTCCCGCGCACGTCGAACTGTGAACTGCCCCTACGCCGGTGTCACTTCTCCATGACGCCGTTCAACTGGTGGATCAGCCGGGCCAGTTCGGCGACCTCGCGGCGGTCCCAGTGGGAGAGCTGGCTGACGTAGCGCGCCCGCCGGGCCTCGCGGACGTGCGCGACCCGGCGGCGGCCCTCGCCGGTGAGGTCGACCAGCCAGGCCCGGCCGTCCGCCGGGTCGGGCTCGCGGGCGATCAGCCCCAGGTCCTCCAGAGCACGCAACTGCCGGGACATCGTGGCCTTGCCGACGCCGATGTAGGCGGCCAGCTCGGTGGCCCGCTGCCGCCCGTACTCGTCCAGCCGGACCAGCAGGCCGTACGCGGCGGACTCCAGATCGGGGTGGACCTCCCGGGCCATCTCGCCCTGATTGGCCCGGGCCCGGCGGAAGAGGAACGTCAACTCGCGTTCCAGGGAGAGGTATTCGTGGTCGACGGCGAGTCCGTCGGGGCCCACGGGAAGCCCGCCGTCGTTTCTGTCCTCGCCCTTGTGCACGTCAGCACCCATTGGTCCGCTTTCCCGATCGTGAAAGTTTCCGCCAAACACCGTCATCGCCGCAGCTCCGCCAGTATTTCGCAGGGCTAGACCAACGGCGTCGTCCGGACCCCCTTCCCACGCGGTCTTCTGGATGCGTAGCTTCCTTACCAGGCAACGACTGGCATGGCCACGCCAACATCACCGCTTCTCCCTCCACTCCCCCACCGCGCCCTCGGAGGCACGCCATGCCCCACGCCATGCCCGCGCACAGACCCCGAACGCCCCGCCTACGGCACCTCACCGTCGCCCTCGCCCTCTCCGCGATCCTGCTGACGGCGTTCCCCCACCCGGCCGGCGCCGCCACGGTCCCCGCCCGCGGTTCCGCCTACATGGGCATCGGCGTCCTGGCGCACGACGGCCAGGACGGCTCGCCCGCCGGCACTGCCGCCACCCAGACGGAGGGCGTCGATGTCAGCGCCTACCAGGGCAACGCCGCCTGGTCGACCCTGTGGAGCAGCGGGGTCAAGTGGGCCTACACGAAGGCGACCGAGGGGACGTACTACACGAACCCGTACTTCGCGCAGCAGTACAACGGCTCCTACGGCGTCGGCATGATCCGCGGCGCCTACCACTTCGCGACCCCGGACACGACGACCGGCGCCACCCAGGCCAACTACTTCGTCGACCACGGCGGCGGCTGGTCCAAGGACGGCCGTACCCTCCCCGGTGTCCTCGACATCGAGTGGAACCCGTACGGCGCGTCCTGCTACGGCAAGTCGACGGCGGGGATGGTCAGTTGGATCGCCGATTTCCTGTCCACGTACAAGTCCCGCACGGGCCGGAACACGGTGATCTACACGGCGACGAGCTGGTGGACCTCCTGCACGGGCAACTCCAGCGCCTTCGCGTCCGCCGACCCGCTGTGGATCGCGCGGTACGCCTCGGACCCGGGGACGCTGCCGGCGGGATGGGGCTTCTACACGATGTGGCAGTACACGTCGTCCGGACCGACGGTCGGGGACCACGACAAGTTCAACGGGGCGCTGGACCGGGTGGTCGCCCTCGCCAACGGCTGACGAGCCATCCGTACTACGGCGAAGGCCCGGTCCTCCCTTGAAGAGACCCGGGCCTTCACCTAACCGATGGCGTCCGTCACGCCGCCACCGGAACCTCCGACGTCGCACCGTTCGTCGCCGGCGCGAGCGCCAGCTCCAGGACCTGGCGGACGTCCGTGACGGGGTGGACGTCGAGCTTCTCCAGGACCTCGGCCGGGACGTCGTCCAGGTCGGGCTCGTTGCGCTTCGGGATGATGACGGTGGTGACCCCGGCCTGGTGCGCGGCGAGCAGCTTCTGCTTCACGCCGCCGATCGGGAGGACCCGGCCGGTCAGGGAGACCTCACCCGTCATCGCCACGTCCGTGCGGACCAGGCGGCCGCTGAGCAGCGACGCCAGGGCCGTCGTCATCGTGACACCCGCGCTCGGGCCGTCCTTCGGCACCGAACCCGCCGGGAAGTGGATGTGCACGCCCCGGTCCTTCAAGTCGCCCACCGGCAGCTCCAGTTCGGCGCCGTGCGAGCGGAGGAAGGACAGGGCGATCTGCGCGCTCTCCTTCATCACGTCACCGAGCTGACCGGTCAGGGTCAGACCCGCCGCGCCCGTCTCCGGGTCGGCCAGCGACGCCTCGACGTAGAGGACGTCACCGCCCGCGCCGGTGACCGCGAGTCCGGTGGCGACACCGGGTACGGCCGTGCGGCGCTCGGCCGGGTCCTGGGCGGACTCGGGCACGTGGTGCGGCCGTCCGATCAGGCCACGCAGGTCGGCATCCGTGACGGTGAACGGCAGCTCCCGCTGCCCCAGTTCGTGCTGGGCCGCGATCTTGCGCAGCAGCCGGGCGACCGACCGCTCCAGGGTGCGGACGCCGGCCTCGCGGGTGTACTCACCGGCGAGCTTGCGCAGCGCGCTCTCGTCGATGACGACCTCGTCGTCCTTGAGCCCCGCCCGCTCCAGCTGACGCGGGAGCAGGTGGTCACGGGCGATGACGACCTTCTCGTCCTCGGTGTAACCGTCGAGCCGGACCAGTTCCATCCGGTCCAGCAGTGCCTCCGGGATGGCTTCGAGCACGTTGGCCGTCGCCAGGAACACCACGTCGCTCAGGTCGAGTTCGACCTCCAGGTAGTGGTCCCGGAAGGTGTGGTTCTGCGCGGGGTCGAGCACTTCGAGCAGCGCCGCCGCCGGGTCCCCCCGGTAGTCGGACCCCACCTTGTCGATTTCATCCAGCAGGACCACCGGGTTCATGGACCCGGCCTCCTTGATGGCCCGGACGATGCGACCGGGCAGCGCACCGACGTACGTACGCCGGTGACCACGGATCTCGGCCTCGTCCCGCACCCCACCGAGCGCGACCCGCACGAACTTCCGTCCCATGGCATGGGCGACGGACTCACCGAGCGAGGTCTTACCGACACCGGGCGGACCGACGAGGGCGAGCACGGCACCACCGCGCCGGCCCCCGACAACCCCCAGCCCCCGCTCCGCGCGCCGCTTGCGCACGGCCAGGTACTCGGTGATGCGCTCCTTCACGTCGTTCAGACCGGCGTGCTCGGCGTCGAGGATCGCCTTGGCACCCTGGATGTCGTACTCGTCCTGGGTCCTTTCGTTCCACGGCAGTTCAAGAACGGTGTCCAGCCAGGTACGGATCCAGGACCCCTCGGGCGACTGGTCGGAGGACCGCTCCAGCTTCTCAACTTCCTTGAGCGCGGCCTCGCGAACCTTCTCAGGAAGATCGGCGGCCTCGACACGGGCCCGGTAGTCATCGGACTCCTCGCCGTCGCTCGTGTCCCCATTCAGCTCGCGCAGTTCCTTACGAACGGCTTCGAGCTGGCGCCGCAGCAGGAACTCGCGCTGCTGCTTGTCGACGCCTTCCTGCACGTCCTTGGCGATGGTCTCGGCAACGTCCTGCTCGGCGAGGTGATCGCGCAGGTGCTGGGTGGCGAGCTTCAGCCGGGCCACCGGTTCGGCGGTCTCCAGCAGCTCGATCTTCTGCTCGGTGGTGAGGAAAGGCGAGTAGCCAGAGTTATCGGCAAGCGTGGATACATCATCGATGGCCTGCACGCGGTCGACGACCTGCCAGGCCCCGCGCTTGCGCAGCCACGCGGTGGCCAGCGCCTTGTATTCCTTGACCAGTTCAGCAACGGACCCGGGCAAGGGCTCGGGCAGGCTCTCGTCGAGCGCAGTGCCCTCAACCCACAGTGCGGCACCGGGCCCGGTGGTCCCGGCCCCGATCTTCACGCGGCTACGGCCGCGGATCAGCGCACCTGGGTCGCCGTCGGCCAGCCGGCCGACCTGCTCGATGGTGCCGAGCACGCCGGTACTCGCGTAGGTCCCGTCGATCCGTGGCACCAGCAGGACCTTGGGCTTTCCGGGCTCGGA
>Ga0307515_10004419_pt1 | contig 29114 bp, 19 predicted proteins | sample 17_EM_MG_FD_194513 | JGI IMG/M metagenome (GOLD analysis project Ga0307515, IMG submission 194513) | Populus trichocarpa ectomycorrhiza microbial communities from riparian zone in the Pacific Northwest, United States - 17_EM | ecosystem: Host-associated > Plants > Roots > Unclassified | place... | reverse complement strand
ATTATTTTACTAATATAGTAGTTTATATAAATATATTTTATATTTTATTTAAGAATAATATTACTAAAGTTATTAAAGTTATAAGTTAGGCTAAGAGTGTCTCGCTTAGGGGGGTGTCTCGCTTCCTAGGGTCCTACGTTATTCTATAGGCTTACCGGAGGTTGTGGGGCCTTTGCCCTTTCAAGAGGACTTTACTAAGGGGTTCCTTTGGTACATTTTAGCTTTGATTTGAACTCTATAAGTTGTACTATAGTTGAAATCAAGACTTGATTCTGGTGGCATCACCTCCTACAGTGGTGTGTGTCCTGCCGCCATTGATAAAAATTAACCAAATAATAAGCTGAATTCGAGCTTGAGACTTCTAATATCGTCCAAATTGTAGGCATATTGCTATATAAGCCTTATTTCTTAGTGTTTAATCGGTCGATATGTTCCTGCTAGCAAGGCCCTGTTTTGCAGAGCGGTATATTGCAGAGCTTGCAGCGAAAGGGAGTCCTCGGCGTGCGTTAAGGCCTCTTAGGACAGTTGACTATGTTTTGATATTCGCGCACGGGCCACTTACTTATCGATAATCGCAGGACAAAGTTACAGAAGTTGCGTTTTACAGGGTGTACGGCATCCGGTGTCCCCCCACCTGCAAGAAAGGCAAAGCCTTTGATTTTTTAAGCTTAATTACAAGAGTTAAACTTGAAATTCTCTAGTGCGTACGAAGCGAAATTGCTGTGTGTTTTTCGCGATGCAAACAAGTCGACCGCACGTGATATTCTAACGTAAGCAGAAAGAAGCGAAGCCTGTTTAGGAAGGGGGTATCCCTTGCACAGATAGGGTGCTATATTTTGTGGCCCGTGCGCGGAGAACATCAAAACTTTTGAGAGTTTTGGTTTGGTGATGCTACAGAACGACTTACCGCCTATGCATGCACCTCTTTAATTGGTGCGCACGGGCCTCATTTTATAGAGCGTGTTTATCTGTGCAAGGGATAGGTGTACGCGCAGTAATTAGGGTGTATGATTAGCAGTGCCCTTCAGTAAATAGAAACTAGTGCACAATACCGAACAGGTTGAGGCGCGTAACCGTCACAAGGGAGTAATACCTGACGGTAATTAAGGTGATTTGGTACAGGATATCGCCGCCACAAGCAGGGAGTGGCTGACCCGCACTTGTAGCTTGGTATTGCACTGCAATATAGTGGTAGCTGCCACAGCCAATCATTCCAGTTCCCGCCTTGGCATGCAGCATTACAATACTAACAAAGAACCTGACCTCCTCTCACTCGGACACATACACCTCTCTCCCCCCTCCCTCTTTTGCATTCCCCATGGCCTCGGTGGACTCAGGAGTCGCTGTCCCAATGCGCGGCCGAATGCTGGCTTGTCTACCCGCTATCCGCTGGGTCCCGCACGACATTCCGAGTGAGGGGCAGCAGAGACACGCGAGATCGAAGGCTTTTTCGAAGAAGCAATTGAAGCCTAGGGTGGAGAGTTTGAAGTCGCCTGTTCATCGGAGGAGGAGCACGCTGAGTATTACTTCGACGCATGATCCAGAGCTTGATGCGAGGACTTCGTCGCAGGACCAGTCGCTGTTTTTCAACAAGCTACCGTTGGAGTTGAGACGGATGATTTACGAGCTGGTCGTAGGGAAGGAAGTTATTCATTTAACGCTGGCCGGCAAGGGCAAATTCGAGCATTTTCTCTGCGAAGAGGGGAATCTGGGCTTCGCGCTGGGCGGATGCAGCTGTCGCGTGCTCGCGGGCGGGAACGTAGGCAAAAGCCTGGGGGCATGGATTCTGGGTTATCTCATGATATGTCGAAGGGTGTAAGTCTCAAACTCCACTGTCGCTATCAATTCTCCCTAAAAGGCATCTAACCAACCCCAGGTACTCCGAAGCCATTCCCACCCTCTACAAATCCCATACATTTTCTCTCCTCCACGTAACCCACCTCCTTCACCTCCCGCAGCGGATTCCAGCGCCCCGACTCAATACAATCCGTACCCTCCGACTCCGCTGGCACATCCGCGCCCTCCCCTACTACCGCCGCACCTATTCCGCTCCGAAATCCCTTTCTTCGAAATCCAAGCTCGCATACCCGGAAGACACAGAGAAGTGGATCCGTGCGTGGCATATTATTGCGTCATTGCGCGGGTTGAGAGAGTTATACGTGGTGTTGATTGATTCGACGAGATTGTGGGAAGAGAAGTGGTTGAGCCTGGAAGAAGAGCTACTGCAGCCAGTGAAGCTGGTTATTCAGCCCCAGTGGTTTGAGCTTTCGTTGCCGTATTCGACAAGTAATGTGGAGTTGGATACGGGTGCATCGAGTTGTAGGCTGAGCAAGCCTGCGGGGCCAAAGGGGGGCAGTGATGAGAGATGAGATTCGCAAGTAGGAATGAATTTATGCGGTTAGAGATTAAACTGTATAATCAACGGTGTCTCTGGCGCCCTTTCGGCCAGGAATGTAAGTTATATTACCCACTTATCCCATATTGCAATCACTATTAAGCTATACTTCAGACACAAATTGTAACGGATGGTCTTGGTACCTCAGTCAAACCCTCCTCTCGTCTGGAATTCAGCCACCTGCACAGTCACAAATGCAAGTCTGCGGTTGCTCTCTTCCTTAGCTCTCTGCTCTTGATCGCGGTCTTGTGTCATCTGGTCTAGTTGGTGCCGCAGGTCCCGAATTTGATCATCCTTCTGTCCAACTGCAGGTCGGAGTCGATTGGCTTCCTCTTCAAACGGCAGCAACCCCGCTATTCGACCCTCTTTTTGGGCGATGATGATATTTTTGTCAGCAATATCCCTTCTATAGTTCCCCATGGCGTCCATCGTCTGCTGGACTCGGCCTCGTTCGTTGCGAACTTCGCGTTCGCTTTGCGAAATAGTCTTGTTTAAGTCGTCGACCTTTGAGGTCAAAGTCGATATTTGCCTGTCCTTTTTTTTTTCTTTTTGCCTTAGAACTCGGTATCGTCTTAGAGGATTCTTAAGAAATAAGTTGAAAGCGGCTAGCAGGATAGCGAAGAAGCAGATGCTAAGGAAGATCCCACAAGCAAGCCAGAGGCCGACCTTCTCGCCGTCTGCATCGGTCCAGCGGCGTTGGAGAACAACACCGCGTCGCAGTGGTGGCATGGTCAGCGCGGTACTGGAACTATATCAATATTTCTCGTCAAGAGCAGACGACCCTGACGCAATAAGTCTCAAATTGCAGGTAGCGAAAGAATATGGAAGCAAGTCCGAACTCACGGGACTCGTTTTCAAAGCTATGCGCAGAAGCCAAGCCACCTGGCGGTCGCTGCTGGAGGGCTGCAGCGTGACAGCCTGCTGGCAGCGACTGTTCATCGCCTTGCCTACCAGACGGCCACTTCGCTTGGGAGCCAGCATTGTATCCCATGACTTATCGCATCTGGTTCTAGTGATTGGACTGCCTTCTCGTGAAGCCGGAAAGTCAATGCGTGGCGCAAGAACCAATGATTTAGGGTTTGCCTTAGCTTCGCCGAGCTGCACAAGAAGCACGAGCTCTGCCTTGTGCAGGCGGCCTCCTACTTCCGGACTCTCGAAGGCTCAATCGAGCTGGACACTCTTGTGTTCAACAAAGCTGTTCATTTTTGTGCTGGTTAGCCTGCCTGCACAGAAACATCTCGGAGGGAATACACAATGTCTTTTTGAGAGACCTCCCCAGCCAACTATTTCGAACTTATGCAGCCTGGGGGAATATGCAAAACCTTCACAACCACTCTCCTGCTTCTCGTCTCACTATGGGTCCCAACCGCGGTGTGCGGTCTCATCTTTGGCTCGTCTGGCGTTCGCCGTAAATTGGCCCTCTTCTCAGAATATCGCGGTCTTGGAGATTTATACTATACCCGCTTCGTCTTCTCAATGCTCGGCAGTTTTCTTCTGCAAGCTGTCGTCTGGAATGTATCAGCGGCCGCTCTGCTCGGTTGCGATCCGGCCTCACCCTCCTGCTATATATCTTCCCGCAACAGTTTCACCGATATGTACTGGATCATTGCCATCCGACCGCTTGCTGCTACTTTTATTTCTTTACTGACGATTATAAATCCCGCCCTCTACCTTGAGAATGCCATCGAGATGCAGTTCGTCGAAGGTGTCCTAGGCATGTTTACCATTGGTATATATGACGGCATACGCAAGTCGATTCCCAACCACGTCTCCTGGGACCCCTCTCTAGACGCGGGATCCGTCGCCCGAGCTCGACTTGGCTTGGAACGCATGAGAGATGGATCCGAGCTGGGCGTTGGCATGTGGGTGCTATCTTTTTTTGCACTGCTGGTTTGTATAAAAGCAGGAATATTTCAATCAGGACGTCGCGCCACGCAGCTATGGACTTGTTGGTCTATCTTCTTTAACTTCATGCGCATGGTTACCGGTTTCGCGATCTGGGCTGGTGTTCCACTGCTACAACCTGCTACATTTTGTCCGAGCATTGACACGACTAGAGGGATGGCAACGGTTTGGGTGGCCGTTACGATCGCCGATCATATGTGGAGGTCCTTGTTTTGCGTGGGCAGAGTGGAATGGATCTTCTTGAGCAAATACACCGAACTGCTCAGCGGGTACGACAAGCCTGGCTGGCCTATGGATGTCACTTATTTCCCGAAAGAAGAGGGGGAGGGTGAGGAGGAGGAAACGGGGGTTATTGAGCGAGTACTGCAACGACTTCGAGGCGTAGCACCGCAACGTCCGGAAGCATTGAGACTCCCTCACATCTCTAGGTTTCTCGGCCGTGGTTCTGTCGACATGTCACGCGCTTAGGAATTCACAAGATTCAACCGTCGGCTCTCACTGTGATTTTCAAGGCGTTTAGCATATGTTTGTTCCCTGCCTGTCGACATCGATAACTTGCTCTATCAACGCTCTTTAGGTAGTTATATTGCCAGTAAACGCACTCGACGTATCTCCGATGGTTCAAATCCACTGTTCTGAATCAGAATTGCCTTCTTCATACCCAGGGTCCTGGTCCCAATCATCACGATACTGCGGATCACCCCGTTCAGGCCGCGGTAAGGTTGAAGCGGCCTCGAATCGTCCATTGATGAACTTGCATCCCTGAAGATGCTTGTAGTCCCATGCGGAATACCCGGTACTACTCTCTTGTCCCGCCTTCTTTGGGAATATGACCTTGCATTTCCAGCAGAATTTGATTCCGCAGCCATCTTTTACGTGCCGAGTTAGTCACACGAAGTTGTTCGGAGTCGATGTGCTTACTATATCTCGGATTACAGAACATGTGTACGCAACCTGCGACTTTATATATCCGCCTTCCGCAATCGTTCTTCGGGCACCTTTTACTTATTCTCCGTACTTCGTTCTCATTATTGGCTCGATGGGGCTTCAGCTGTTCGTGCTGGGTGCAGGTCTCGCCAGGGTGACCTTCGTGTTTACAATCGAAGCAGTTCATTCGTGTGCATTTCTTACATCTCCATTCCTGTTGTGCACCTCTACTGTTTACGATCTGGCCATTACCGCATCCAAGGTAGTAGCACCACCGAAAGTTCGGCATCTTTGAGAGATTCGCTCGTGTAACGTTCTCGTCATATCTGCTCATTTATCAGCACTTCTAGTCCCTACCACGGGGATAGATCTAATCTTATCTCACTTACCGCCTGAAGATTTCGGGGGGTGCGAACTCGTGTACGTCACGACCGTCAAGCTTTTCCTCGCATTTCGCATCTGGGCACTTGATTGAGTGCCATTTGTTGCTTAGTACAGCGTCCTCGATATACCTGGCTAGACAATCTCGGCAAGTAGTCGCATCGTGAGCACATTTACTGGTCGGAGCCCTGACCCATTCCTCCGGATTGTCGAGAGATAATTCGCAAAGGCAGGTATTACACTCGAAAAATTGATTCTTATGCACAATAGCAAGATATCTAATGAACTCGTTAACGGTCGCGGAATACGGATTGGCGCTGCAAGACGCCGCACTTGACGATATGAACCTCTTCTACCTACTTCTCCACGATCTCTTTCTGCCCCAGCCTCTGCTTTATCGTATACTTAACCGCCATCATCAATCTTCTACACCCGTCCTTAAAGCATACCTGCTTTCTCTCCGCGATATTCTGTACAAGATCGATTTCGCAGGCTGGACACACTCCAATACGGCTGCTCCCTTCGAATACCCTAGGATCATGATTCGCAGAGCAACGCGCTGCAACGAGCGCAAAGTCAGAACCCATCGTTCTGTTCGACGTCTCGCTCTTTTTGCAGAATATGCATTTGTAGGCGCTGCAGAGAATCGTGGTGTGGAAGAGGAGGTTTACCTCCCAGCAAATCTTCCATACTTCGAAATCATCTGTGGCCATTATTCTAATGCAATTAGAACGCTATCCACAACTTTAGTGTCGGTTCCGAAAGGAGTGCAAAGAAGGGTTCGATGTCCCGATGTGACTTTTATCAGGCCGAGGTTTAGCCTTGCACGCCACAATGTTAATACGAGCAGGTGCCTCCGGTGAACCCTTAGCTAGTGCCTTAAAGTGATAGCTGTGCATTGAGCGGGGGACCAACGACTGATAGACACGTTTTGCAAACTCCGCAGTCCATTCCTCGTGCCTTAAACATTCGCTGCACTTCGCCTCAATCTACGAACCTTACTTCTCTTGCATTGCCTTTGGGCCCGCTCATGCAAGGCTGCACCCTTTAGCTTCTACAATATGAGACATGGAGGGGATCCGATCAAGTAGCCTGTAACATGGTCAATATCGGGCCACTAGTTCCAAGCCCTAATTTCTCCTCGACTTGACAGATAAGGTACGACCCTCTCATTGACTAAGGCCTGGTTTTGCTCAGATGTCACAGGCGAACAACATTAATCCCTGACTTTGCATTCGAAACCCTTAGCGATGATTTTTATCCCTTAATCCGCTTGCGTCCATCGCTAAATCTCGAGTAGAATTAATTGAGCACTAGTGTCTCGTGCGGCTTACCTAATTGGCTGACCCGTTATCGGTTAAGGGATAATCACGTAATTCGTGCTAATGTTCCGGTACACCGAAACATTAACGGTACTGCACAAAGCAATTGTCCAGTCTTCTAGCACATATAACTTAACTAGGGATATTTAAATGACTCTAAGAGATTTGCCAATTGCCCAACTAGTTCAGCAGTTCAGCTCTCCTTTACTTTTAGTAGGCTTTGTACCCGCCAAAGAATTGCTCAGCCTGATCTAAAACTCTACCTATTAGCTCCCACAAAACATGAAATAGTCATGCTTTCTTACAATCGGCGGCTTAACCAGCCACCCCCTCACGCCCTCGTGTATCGACCGCGCTGGTTGGGGCTCTACAATAGTCGGCAACGCCTCGATAGGAACCGAGAATCAGAAACACCTCATGCGGAGGCGCTCACCTGCCTCGACAAACCGCAATAGCTCGCTGCTGATTCGAGCTCTTGAATTTCTGCCTTGCGTCGCAAGCTGGCAGCAGGCTGAGCGGAGCTCCCCTCCTACCTTTGCCTCCCTCCCCACCCGTCACCTGCACCGCCCTCCCCCCGTATGTAACCACTGCAGCTATGGTGCTCTATCTACCCAGCCTTGTCATCTCTCTCTTCTCAAGTCCCATTCCACAGCCATTCCTCGATTCTCCTCATCTCAAACTCTGAACCCTCACCACAAAAATGGATGAATACTTCGACAATATCATTGTGGCCAACCTCGACGGCAGCGAGTGCTACGACTTCTCCGGTATCTCGCGCGCCATGCGGCTGTCCAGCTTCAAGTCTGTCGTTGCGATGAAGCTACAGCGGCAGCATGGCCGCTACGTCAGCCCAGCCGAGTTGGAGTTGACAGCGTTTGGGAATCCGATGAAGGATGGAGGTATGCGTAGTGCGATAGGTACATATAGGGATTCGAGCAGAGTTGACCGGGGACAGATATGACATTGGCGGGGTATGGGATCGAGAATGTGCGTTCGGGTTCTTTTCGGCGTTTGAAGTTTCCAACTTGCCCAATGTGACCGGGCATGCTAAAAGACTTGAGCAGTGATAAAGGTAGTATTGACTGTGAACCAGGGCATGATCATCACGCGCGTCGACGTCGTGCCCGAGGCCAATGCCCCTGCCCGTCCTAATGCAGGCGGCCCGGGAGTACTCAATCCGCTCCAGATGAACCCGCCGCCGTACGATGGTCAAGCTGCAGCTCCGCCGGGCGATAAGCGCCTGTCCAACATCTTCTTCCAGGAGGACCACAGGACCTACACGCTGCGCGACGTGCCCGTGACCAGCACCGTGGAGGAGCTCTTCCAGCGGCTGAAGTCGGAGAAGGGGATTGACAAGGACAAGGCACAGGTGTTCTTGATCTTTGGCGGGAAGCAGTTTGCTGAGGGGAGAGGTGAGTTTGAAGATATATACGAGGAGTATTGGAGTGGGGGTAAGCTGACGCAGTATTAGGGCTCACGTTGATTGATTATGACGTGCAGGAGGTGAGTCCTGAGTTATTTCCTTGGAATCGAGGCGCTGGGTAAGGCAGGGCTGATTTGGATACAGAATAGCACAATTATTATGGTGCAGAAGCAATACGGCGGTTCTTAGAGCTTCGAGAACTTTCTCCCATATTGAAATGAGTGTATTTAGACGCTTCCTGCTGTGGAAATCTAGCATTGCACGAATCAAGATCGATATCCTGGTAGTGTCCTACCATCTGGTGGGTCCGTGCGCTGGCGAGGTGAACGTGATCGGATTGGTTCTATTGGCTTTGCTCTTATCGATAGTTAACCGTAGGACGAATTTTCAGGCGAAGGGATACATGCGACTCCCAGCGTTTGTAAATGACATCATACGATCTACAAGCGGAATTTCATTACTCCTAAAATAACCAACACAAACCCTAATCTCCAACAAAGCAGCCATTCCTCCTCAAATCCACCGCTCCAACTGCTCCATCTCAACCCTACTCAACTGACTGTGCAACCACCCGCTCTTCCCATTAACTTCCCCCCTCGCAACCCGACCCACCCCCTCCAAATATGAATTCATCTTATGTGCGAAAAAATTCGCAAACAGCAGCGTGCCCAGCTCCTGCGGTCTAAGCACCTCCGCCCGCAGCTCCTCCTTGGCCTCAAGATCCGCCGCATCGGCATTCGCGTCGCGCAGCACGATCAGAGTACCCAGCGCGTGCAGCGACAGCGGCGGAAGCTGCTGGCGCGGCTTTGAGGGTCCCCTCTGGGCGAAGCCCAGGAAGCGATTTGTCGGTGTGGGAGCGCCTGCGGAGTCGGTCTTCTGGATGAGGCGCAGCAGCACACGGATGTATGCGTCATCAGCGCGCGGAACCGGATCGCCCTCGTTGACGATGCTCCACAGCTCGCCTTTCCCGACCAGCCCCGGCGGGATGTTGCTGAAGACGGGGAGGATGTCTCGCGAGAAGATGGGCGGGGCGCCGAACGTGATGATGGAGAGACTGATGTGCGCGGCGTCGAGGAAGCTGTACAGCGTGAAGGCGTTGGAGAAGAAGTGCGCGTAGAGCAGCGAGGCTACCGCGCCGCCGGCACTGTGTCCCGTGAAGATGACGTTGACGTTGCCCGGGTTGCTGCGGAGCGCGGATTCGAGGTGTGGGCGGATTTTGGGGGCGAGTTCGCGGGCTGAGGCGAGGAAGCCGCGGTGTACGAGGAGGGCGCCGGTGTCATTCTGCCCGGTGAGCATGTTGAGGGTTTCCATGTTCTTTGGTGCATGGGGTTAGCGGATGGACGGAAGGATGAGAATGGAGGGGATATACGATGAAGTCTTTCACGTCTGCGGCGTGGTTGTTTGCATTTACCATCCAATCGACAATGCTCTTGCTCCCCCGGATAGACACCACAATCGTTGTGAGTCTTCCGTCATCAACGGAGACTCGCTCTGCAACGTAAAGTGCCGAAACCTTGGTCAAACTATCAAATGAGGAAGGCTCAAGCTTGAACGTCTGCCGGATAGAATGGCGGGGGATGTTAGGCTGGCTTTCCCCTGGGTACACGGCTTTGGCACATCTGGCGGCTATGTTGACGAGCTGAGCTGTTTCTTCGTTGCTGTGATGATCAGATGTTGTTTGAATAATTCCCAAGGCACTTACCAGTCCCATGTCTGATAGGCCCCATTTGCAAGAGCAGTGTTTGAGTATCGTTCGGCTCGCTCTTGTATCTTTGCTATTCGCTCATCGTTGTTGTATGAGAAAACTTCAGGGGGAAATGACTTAGTAGGTAATCATCAGAATTGAAAGAGCATCATACGCCCTGAGTCTAGCGAAGTAGAATCCGCTATCAGGTCTCGGCTGATAGCCGAAAGAGTGCTAAGAGCTCCAGTCGGATTGTGAGACGGGGCTGAGGAGCTTGAAGTAGAGGCTGCTGAAGACAAATACATTGGTGTGGGCACTATAGATTGAGTGCTTCTTAGGGGTATCTTCGTTTAATCTTTAAGGATTAAAGACTAAAGCGAAGGCCGCGAGAGCATATTATTACCTACTCAACCAGCTCCGGGCTTAGCTACACCCCGGTAGAAAAGGAAGTGGGGGGAAATGAAATATACTCACCAATATAATCACCGGCAGCAAGGCAGCCTTGTTTGGAGCTGCATTGGGTCAAGGTAGGCGAAAGGGCCGTCTGGACTCTCAGCCTGGTCCCCGCACACGGCTACCTCCATGTCTCACTTGGACTTTACTTTTCATATGCAATTGACCAGTGTTTCCCGTCATCTTAAATGGCAACCCCTTTATGAAACTTCCGTGAGGATTCCACTGCAGCGGACGAAGACACCTTAGTTAAGTCACGTATGCGCTGCAGGATGTCACTTGCGTCTTCTCTTCCAGCTGCACCGTTTGCCCCGCGGATAGCTTGGGAACGAGTCAGCCGCGTCGGGTCACAACATAATATACTGGCTGTCCAACTTGCGGAGCTTTACTGGGCCGGTGTGAGACGGGATATCGTTGATATCCTCAAGGCACTCCGAACCTGGAATAACGGTGAGTGGGTTACAAATGTTTTTCCGCAATTGGAAGCGTTAGGGGAGGATGACGGTTCTTCTTGGACTGGCTTCGGAACGTTCGTGAATAGAGCCATCGGAAAGGATCAATCAGACGTGTGAGTTGGCACTTTCGCCTTCCTATGGCCTAGATGGTGTATGGCCTGAGTTGCCGCATGGAATCTAGGACTGATCCGACGAATTGAATCCAGGGATAAAGATATCAAAGATATCGGGCGAGCAGCAAGTAAGAAGCACCGCAATATTCTTATTTAGGATGAATAGTAACTCCTCCCAGCCCAGAACCAGTACAGAGGACTCGAAAAGCTGGCTTTAATACTCCTCCAAGGAGCCGGTAAGTGTTCTGAATGTGTTAAACGACAAAATCGTTTGATAATGTTGCCTAGGATTTCTGGACATTGATAAGGTTGTCGAATATCGCCCGCCTGATGAGTTCGGCCTGTGGGTGAGACCAAGAGCAGCCCAATGTAAGTTCCAGGCTTCCACTGTCTGCCCGAGAGTCTAACAGGTTAATTAGTGGAAAATGGCAGTTCAGAATCCGAAAGGCCAAACTTCAAACCACGTGCTTGCACTTCCTGCAACGCAACCATTCGAGGATCCCATTTCTCGTGCATGGAAGGATGTGTCCTCCCAAATACAGCCACAGGCCATTCCCAAGGTGGAAACACATATTTCGTATGCGAGGATTGCGGTCGAAATGGAGCTCATCAAGTCGGCCATCTCCGCAAGCACCAAAAACACTGTATTCTTTCCGATGCGATATCACCTCGACAGGGTCAGAACTTATGCCCCTGTCGAGATTATGATAGATCAGAAACCCCTTATCCATTCACTGAGACGGAAAAATTGAACCACGCATCGGACTGCACGCTGTTAAGCCTGGCACCAGAACACGTCAAGGCGCGATATGCAGACCTTGTGCAATGCAAGACCCTGGCAATGGAGAAGACACCAGAGAAGGATCGCAGCGAGACTTCGTCAGTCCTTTCACGTACATCCCAAAGAAGCTCCCTACTCCGCCACATTTCGCATTCCCGATCAAAAACTGAAGGGAGTCTTCCATCCAAGCGGGGGATCGCAAAGTCTATCCTACTACCAACCATAAAATCGATATCGGAAAATATCCCTTTTGGAAATGTGCACATGGCACTATGCTTCGGGCCATTGATGATTGAAAATGGTGTTCCTGAGTGAGTCGCCCGATGCACAACTACTCGCCCAAGCTAATGCTTTTTATTAGCTCAAAGAAGGGTGTTTTAGTCACCCTCCGGAAGTCCCTACAACTCCTCGGAGATACCGAAGTTGCTAATCTAGAACCTGCTTTGGCTTTATCGAACGACAAATGCGTATACCGGTCGAACCGTCCACCTCTCGTTCGCCGCATCAAAGCATGCCTAAAGCAAATCGTCGGTGAAGTCTTCACGGGGCTGAGAAATAACGACCGAGAGCAAGAAGTCATTCGGCTCCTCGCAGAAGAAGGCAGGAAATGCCGAATCAATCCCCGATGGACTCAAGCACGGAATGGTAGAAACTTTGAACGGGGAGTTGAAAAGATATTTACCGCCCTGAAACAGATTCTTAACCCCAAATTCGCCATTCTGTCTAACGCCATCCTGGGCCGGCTCTTCGACAAATCAGTGTCATTGGAATGGAATATTAGAAAGAATCACTGCCAAACGTTCTGTAACGCCCTAATTAGTCGAAGCACTTTTGGGAAATTCATCGCAACAAGACCAAACTGTAAGGTCTGCGTACCTCATGATCCGCTATACCTCGTCAGTTTTGTATGTGGCAATTCAAACGAGAACTATCCACGAAAAGTCAACCCACGCACAAAAAGAACGGTGCCAAATGGGCTTACTGAGGAGTATCTGCTCCGATATAAGAAATTTGGTCATCACAACGAATCCGACGTTTTCGACACGCTGACCGAATACTGGACAGATTGGGGCGCATTCCAGGGTCCTATTTTTGCTCATCAAGACCTCTTCCCATGGGATTGCACCGAGGCCTTAGGCGGGGGAGCAGTAGGCGGCTCTGGTTCGCCGAAATGCAATAACTGCTCAGTGCTCCAACATGTCTGGGCGTTTCCATTCGACTCGTGGTCATTAACGAAGCTCCATCTGCTTCGGGAACGCGCACTCTATCCGGCGAGCTTTGAAGGATCCAAGACCCTTTCGGATGAGGAATGGTTTAGTAATCGAGTCCGAACCCTTCTTGCCTTGCATTCATTGAACACTGTTGCGGTGGCAATGGCAAAGACAAAGCGTTTCCGTGCCCTATGCAGATGGATTCCGGGTGTTATTCAACGCCCTATGCAAACCAACCAAACGCACCTTCAGCGGAGAGATCGGAGACCAAAATCCGAGTATGACTACTTTAACCGACTGCTAAAAGGAAATCCCGCCCCGGGCAAGAAGGATTCACACTTAGCCGAAAAGCAGTCAAAGCTGGCCGAAATGTATTCCATTGGCCGGTCGCGACTGGGGGGAATATATCGTGGGCAACCCCAAAGTCATCTCTTCGAGCAAAGCAAGCTTCACGACTGTACGCTTGCGCCCTGGGCAGACTTGATCCGCAGTAATCAAATCGAAGCGTATATCAGATTACGTGATTATCGTGCGGACGTGCTTAAGGAGGTCCCAGAGCTCAAATCAAACTCCATGCCTCAACGGAGCGGTCGAACCAATTCTCGAGCTCCCCAAGGTAACCCTAATAGTTGGCGAGCTAACGATTACGAAAATTCATATTACGATCCTGCGTACCTTGATTCAGGGTTAGATGTTGACAACTCTCTATCTCAGATGTTCGACGCCTGGCCAAGCTCAGACAGTGACAGTGATTATGATTATGATATGGACATTGCAGAGAATGCTGAGGATTCATACGATGGCCTGGACCAATTCGGAGATTACTTGGAGAATGACTTTGCAACAATGACAGCAGACGGCCATGACTGTGAGCGCGAGAGCTCGTCAAATCAGCACACATCGAACCCAAGTGGTATGAATCCCCTTTCATCTTCATCTGGATTTTGCTTACAACGTAATAGTTAACGAACCAGCTGTAGTGGCTTTGCCGCCTAGCCATATATATGATATAGGCCCCTATCCAGACGATGGTAGAGACATGTACGAAAACAATGATTACAATGGATATAGTGAATATTCAGGGGATAGCAGTGGAGGATATAGTGGTGGATATAGTAGTGGATATAGTGGTGGATATAGTGGTGGACACGGAAGAGATAGTGGAGGCGGATATGGAGGAAGTAGTGGAGGCGGATATAGTGGAGGGGATAGTGGAGGCGGATATAGCGGTGGCGATAGTGGAGGTGGGTATAGCGGAGGCGATAGCGGAGGCGGATACGGTGGTGACAGCGGAGGTGACGGCGGAGGTGGTGGGGATTAGTCCAGCAAGTGTGAGCAGACGCTTCGCATTCCGCGGCTATGTCAGACCGATCATGAGAATCTTCCCTAACGCATCACGAAAAGCCAGCGCTAGGATATTGGAGATGACAAATTCGACCAATTGGAAAAAGTGTGTAGATTACCAGTACCGTCCTACTCGCACTGCGCATAGGGGTATACGACCCATCCTCCTGTTCTCTGGGACTTGTTAATCTATGCGTTCTATGCACTCATGCATAGAAGCCGTAGGCCCTTCGCCGAACTAGGCATAACAGGTGAGCAAGAACGGCGGTGACTATCTTCCTGTTGGACGGAATGACCAAATCGGGAACATTAGCCCGGTTCAGTAGAAGTTGCCGTCTGTTGGCGTATGCGTAAATTCCCGCAATCTTCTTCTTCTCCTTAGGGGTCGTTCGGTTGCGAACTGACGCCAGATCAGAATCTCTATATCAGTGCGTCTTTTAGTGTTGACCGTTTTGTAATTAGTGGCGGCTACTACCGTGGCTTAGTCGAACCTGTAATTAAGCTGATCGTTCGGTAGGCCTCCAGATTAAAGCCCAGAATCTGACGTCGCACAATACGCGATTTGAGTGAGCACCTCTACTACAGCCTCTATCGCGACTTTTTACTATGGCTCCTCCTCCTTAATTAACGCCCTTGACGCCCTCCCCCAGCTTCCGTAGAGGCCGAAGTAGAGCTACGGCAACGCCTGCGACACCCGCGACACCCCCGAGGCCTACGAATCCAAGGAAGCCGCGTATAAGATGGACTACCGAGATGGAGGAAGCGATGCTAGAAGGCCTTGTTGACGCCGTTCGGAAAGGATACCGCGTAGATAGCTCTTATAAAGCTGATGGCTGGAAGCTTGCTCTTAATTGTATACTAGCTGTTGTCCTATAACCAATTACTATGAAGTAGCTTAAGAGCAAGCATAATTGACCCGAGGTACGAGTGGTCTATTACTTTCAGGTATCGGAGGTCTAGGTTAAGCTTAGTATAACCTTAGGTTACATATAACCCCCTAAGGTCCGCAACATATTATCTAAATATTACCCCCCCTTTTAGTAGTAGCCCCTACTTTTTAGACGCGTTTTTAAGGCCTAGGTTAGTACTAGGTTAGTATAGAGGACCTTATTACACGCCTTTAACCTTATTATCGCCTTAATAATCCATTTTTTAACCCTCTTTCTATTCTTATGCCTACGCTAGCTCTTAGCTTATATAGGGCTTCTAGTTTTATATAGAACGGCCTACTATAATTCTAATTCTATAATATAGAGCTCTCTTTTTCTCCTCCTCTATTAATATTTACGCGTTTAGTGGCTTTATTTACTTATACCCGCGCTATACTTACGCGTCTTCCCCCTAACCTCTTACGGAGATAAAGTCTTTTAAGAATCTTCTTACCCTACGGTTTACTTTATAGTCAAAGGAAGCCCCCCTAGCCTTCTTCTCCCCCTCCTCCTATAGCCTCTAGAATGAATTTAAGGCCTAGATAGCACGGCTATATAATATTTATAAGGCCTAGCGCTTAAAGAATACTATAAGGGCGTATAAGCTAAAGTAAAAAGAGTAGGAAGACTAGTATACAAGACTAAAAGGTAATATAAACGGCGCCTAGGTAACAAAAGATAAGCTTTACCTATTTTTAGAGTAGCAAGTTATTAACTAAGAATTATAGGCTACTAGCTATTAAAAACGGAAGTTAAAATAGAAAGAAATATAGAAAGATAGTAAGTGGGTAAAGAAGAGGTAGAAGACGGTTAAGCGGGTAAGGCAGCCATAGGGGTAGCCGTAGGGGCAGCTATAGGTATAGGGGAGGAAGCTATAAAGGAGGAAGGGGAGATATAGGATAAGGAGGCCCTAGACGCCCTATTTAATAAAATAGTCTAATACTTAGTTATAAATAGCTACATCTTCACTATTACCAAGCTTTACGCGTAATAGTTAAAAAGTAAGACCTTATAGCCGCTACAGGGGGCGAAGCTCTTAGTAGTACTAGATAGTGTCCACTGTAATAAGGACTAGATTTAACGCGTTAACTTTATTAATTAAGGCCTATTTATAATTACTAGCGGCTATAACATTAAAGGGCTTAAAAAGGCAATTACTTAATACTAGAAGACGGGCTCTAAGATACTAGGTTTAGTTAAGTCTTACCTTTAAACTACAGCCAAGCATTTATTAGGTTTATATATACCCTACCTAGTTTATATAGCTGCCGTTTTCTAACCCGTTTCTTAAGCTATACTACTGTTACCTATAGTAAAAGTAGATAAGACGTTTAGCTTACTAACCTTATTCTTATTAAACTAGAGAATAAAGGGCCTAAACTAGATAAGTTAGCGCCGTATATAATTATGTCGATAATATAAGGGAAGCAGAATTAGTACGGCAAGGTTAAGTATATAGGCTATATGCGGAACGCTAACCCTATTCTCTACCCCCTCTCTATAGTAGCCTTCTACTTCTTTAACTACTAGGGTAAAGATAGCGCTAAGAGCTTCCCATTCTTTCGGTAGCTAGAGGACTACTATAACCTATATATCTTCCCTAGCAGTATTAACGTACTATAACGGCCGCTAAGCTATTATACGCAGTTTAAATGGAATAAAAAGATATTCTAGGGGGTAGGAATTTACTTAAAGAAGAAAACCTATAGCGCCCGTAAGTAGAGCGTCTAGTATACTAAGCTTAGCGGCGTTAAAAAGACCTAAATTAGATGGGCCGGATACTAGAATATAGACGCAATAACGGGAGCCTACCTTAGCTACCTACCCTATGCGTTTATACGGTTAATTACTAGCTTCCTAAAGAAAAAAAAGGGCTACTTTCTTCCCCGCGTATAGGAGGTGCTAAAGGAGGCCCTTTATTTAAAAATATGGCCTAAGACTAACGTTTAGCTAAAACGTATAGAGGCTTACTACCTAGGTAGGGCTAATAATAAGGTTATATAGCTTAACCTTACGGGCTTAGGATTTCTACGCCTCCTCTACGCGTTTAGGGTAATCCTATTATAGGACTTAGTAATCCTATATAAGCAGTTCCCGCTCTACCCCCTATAGAAGGACCCCCTCTTTAGCTGCGAGGAGTACTAGAGGTTTACTACGCGGGTAGAAAGCTTACTAGCTAACGTAGTTACGTTAAATAAGCTAATAATACGGAAATACTGGCCCGCCTATAAGGCTGTAGCTAAGCTAAGATATAAGGCCGCGATCTCTAAGATAAAGGGGGTTTAATTACGTGTATAGACGATCTTAGAGCGCCTTAGCGAAATAGAAAGGTTATTAGTATTATTCGCACCTATATAGATCTAGTAAGGGAAGATAGGTATCTAGATAGGGCCTATAAAGTCTATACATCCACCTTTAGGCGAGCCCGCGCCGTCTACTATAATATCTACTATATCCGCGCCACCTGCTTAGCTGTCTATAATATCCATACTGCCTACTTAGCCGCTATCTATAATATCCGCACCGTCCGCTTAGCTGTCTATAATATCTATACCGCCCACTTAGCCGTCTACTATATCCGTATCGCCCCTATTAGTGTCCTGGCGGCCCTTAGCGAGCCTTGGCACCCACAGTATATAGAGTGCTGGTCCCTTCGCACCTCTTTGCACCTTCGTGCAATATCCTGTCGTGTACCATAGTCAATGCTACGACGTTCACAGAGCCTCCTGACCTCGTTCCGTGACAATTAGCGTAGGCATAAGCTAATACTTAACTATCTCTCCTATTTATCCTTAACCTATAGGCGCTGCTAAGGAAATATAAAATGCTTTAAGGCGGTAATTCGGTCTTCTAGCTCTAGACTAAGTAAACTTTAGGGCTAGTAGGTAGGCCGTTAATTAAAGCTCTTAATTGCTGCTAGGGGGCACGCTAGCGGGTTAACGGCGAGGCTATATTCTACAGCCGTCGCCGTAGGATAATTAAGGATATAAGACGGCGCGTAGAAGACGGTACGGTAAGAGATAAGAGATAGGCTATTAACCAGCTAGAATAGCTACAAGGTTAGCATTCTTTAAATTGGCTTTATAAGAATATCTAAGTAGTTATTTTACTATAGTGACTAAGACGCCTTAATATATAACTGCACTACGGTGACTAAGACGCCTCTATATATAATTACACTGCAGTAACCAAGACGCCTTAATATATAACTGCACTATAGTGACCGAAACGTCTTAATATAGGACTACACTGCATTAACCGAGACGCCTTAATATAGGACTATACTACAGTGACCGAGACGTCTTAATATAGGACTATACTATAGTAACTAAGACGCCTTAATATAGGAATAGAGCCCGTTTAGGTGTTGTAAATTTAGAGCAATATTACGCGACCGTCCAGAAGTACCGATCTAACACAAATTATATACCTTTTCGCCCAAAATCGCGTGCGAAAGTACTTAGGGGCGGTCGCTGCGCGACCTCATATGGGGTTCGGGCGCGTTATTAGCAGGGGTAGCCCTAACCTCGTATTAACCCGGGTCGTAACCGCGCCAAATCAGCCCCCCCGATATGTGATAGATATTTATAATATATGTGCCCCGTATACGTAACTTGTGCACGTCCTACGCCACAGAGAATATAAATTATTTAATATACCCCCTTAGCTTTAACCTAGTCGAGGACAAAGCTAACTACCTTCTCGTGTCTATTAATATGTTAATTAGCCGTAGGCTTTTAGGTACGCTAGTTATAGTTTTCTTAATCTTTTATTAGCTAGAAAGGTATAGAACCTCTTATATAGCAATTTCCATCTATTACTTTTCTATGGCGTTTAATCTCAAAGGTAGACTATATAGTTAACTATCTTATTCTATAGATTATATAGTAAATTAGTAGCAATTCTTATTGTATATACTCTCTTAATAATTACACCCCTTAAGCGTTTAGTGGTACCGTTTTAAGCTTAGGTATATAGCGCCGAAGGCTTAAATATAATCCCTTAGGTCCGTAGCTATTTAAGGGTTCTTCTTCTTTCTAGCTTATTGTCTAATCTAATAGTGTTAACTTTAAGGTTATACCTTAGACAAATCTACTAAATAAAATCTTTAAGCACTTATAGTATCTCCTTTTTTTTATTATATATTATTATAAAGTACGGAAAGAATCTTTTTAAGTAGGTGTTGTGGATAAGTATAACTTATATAAATCTAGTATATACTTTCTTAAGGTTAGTCTAATTAATATAGAGGTTAAGATAGGGTTTATTAATTTTCTATTTTAAGAACCTTTATAAGACCTAACGCTTAATTTTAGTAAGACTATAGTATTAATATTCCGTTATCTTAGGGCCTTAAAGCTTAACTCTTAAGGCGTTAATACCTAAATAATAAAGGCTTATAGGTCCTGGATAACCTAGACGCAGATACTATAGTTATATATTACCTTTTATATCTGGATAAATGTCTCTTAATAATACTCTGCGCTTTTATTAGCGGTATAGTAGTTAGCTTATATTAAACGCTAATAGACTTCCTAGTTAGATATATTTAATAGTCTATTATTTATCCTATTCTTCTATTTAATATAGGATTATATTATCCTTCTAAACTAGAAGATTATTATCTCCTTTATTACCCTAGTAGTACCTTTATTTTTAAAGTAGATAGAACAACACTAGATTTATATTAAAGTCCGTATAAAAGGTAACGTCCTTAAGACGTAGGATTCCCTTACTCTTATCTAGTTTTATAACTTAGATAATAATATTACTATAGCCTAGTATAGGCACTTCTAAGCTGCTGGCGATAATATATTTATATCTTAAAGCTTTCCTAAAGTTATAAAAATAAGAGAGGTTATTAAAGATATAGAGAGTAGTTCCTAAGTTAAGAATAGTTAATAGCTTTAGTGGATAGAGTTAACTAGTATAATACGATTTTAGGAATATTATATTAGCTTCTCCCTTAATCTTAACTGTCTCTTAACTCTTATTCTATTATTATTAAGCCTTGTCTTTTTATTCTTTAAGTCTAATCTTTATAACTTAGTTAATGAGATCCTTATTCCTTTCTACCTTTTTTAATACCCTATTAATGTAAGTATCTCTAATTATAACTCCTTTAGGTCTCTTATCTTTAAATAAATACTAACAGTCCTAAATAGAATGTCCTCGTATTCCGCACGCTAAGTACTTAGATATTTGCTTCTTATAGGACGTCTTCTTATCTACTAGTATTCCGGCTCTCTTTAAGCGTCTAGTATATACTAAGGTTTTTCCTCTCTATGAACCTTTAGTAGTATTAGAGTAATCCTTAATAGCTTACTTTATAAAGTCTGTATTAAAGGTACTCCCTTTTATAGTAGTATTAGCTTTCTTTAAGGGTATTCTAAGTCCTTCTTATAGCTCCTTTACTACTTTACAGTATTTAGAAGATCTTAACCTATAAGGGTTATTTAACTCGGTAGTGTACTTTATATAGTAGGCGTCGCTAAAAGGTTAAATAACTTCTGCTAATTCTTAAAGCCAGATTTTATTAGATATTTAAGGGATCTTATACTTCTCTCCTAGTAATATTACGTATTCCCATTAATCTAGCCATTAATTTAATTTTAATAAGTATTTAAACTGTTAGGTAAAACCTAAGTAGATAGTTATATAGCCGTAAGGTATAGGCGACCCTAGGGCAACTTAGAGGTGACTTGCCTATAAGGCACGTGCTCTATACGTGCCTAGGAAAAACCCTTTCTACCTCGTATATATACTCCTCCTTTTCCCCTAAGGATTCGTCTCTGTCTATATAATATACCTATTATTTTATTATTAGACTCCCTATCTATATCCTTACCTTATATTTAAATCCTTACCAATCCCCTTAGGAGAAAAGCCGGTTTAATTTTTCTACAATACCTCCGAAAAGAAAACTAACGCCTGCACCTAACGGTAATATGCTAGCGATATAACCGTAAAACGCCTTAGGATCTAGTGTAGACGAAACCGCTAGAAGCATACTAATAGCATTTAAGCCATTTGCTAAATCTTAAAACAATTAGATATCTATAAACGCTAAAAACTAGTTCAACTTATATACCTAGGCTTAATAGGAGCTTAGTAAGGTTACTAGCGTCCTACCTAATACCGCTAATATAAAGGAGCTAGATGAGCTAGCTAAGAAAATAGCTAACTTATAAAGTATTATCAATTTAATAAAGCCCTCCCGTCGCCTCTTTAGTAAAGAGTATAAGTTATATAGCAAACGCATACGCTAAATAAATCTTAACGCCCTAGTTAAGAAGTTACTATTTAATATTAGCGGTACTACTTAATAGCATTTTAACTGGTGGATTACCGCAGTTAAGAACTGATTTAAGGTTAATGATGCTAACTATAACTATAAGCGACGCATACGCTAGGCCATTAAAGGTCTTATAAAAGAGAAGATAATTGCCTAACTGGTTTATTACCAGTTAGGCACTAAGGATAAGGGTCCCTTATTATAGGATAAATTTAAGACTATAGTCTAAGACTAGATTAGGAACCCTATAGTAAGACGCTTTAATAATGCTATAATATACTATACGGCTATTATAAAGGAGAACTAGAGGTTTAACATCTTCCTAGCCCGTATATATAGCTTAAAGGACCTCTTCTTATATACCCCTTTTATTAATCTAAATAATAGGTAGACTTTTAGTTCTTATATCTCCCAGCCTACCTATAAGTAGAGCTCTTCTGCTAGAACTTCGCCTAATAGGTAAGAGCCGCTAAAGACCTCTTTAATAAAATCCGCCGTATAGAGTAATTACTTAATACTATAAAGCTTACGGAAGATCGCGTAAGTAGTAGCGGCAAATTATCGCGTATAAAGCGCGGCCGTAGTATAGGCTCTATAGAGTCAGGCTTAGGGAATAGAACCTAAAAAGGGCGACGCTTTTCTAAGTAAACTCCTAGGGAGACTGCCTAAAAGCTAGATAACTTAGGGGACCCCCTAGACGCTAGTGCTACGTAGGTAAGTTAAAGGACCGTAGGCGGCTACTATAAGGAATACTAGAAGTAGGCTAATAAAGAGAAGTCAGCTTAGGCTTCGGAAAACCTAAAGCCTTAGTAATGTATCTCTTTTAACTATAACTAGGGCCTAATATAGAGGGAAAGAAGAAACGTATTGTAGTATATATTATAATAGATACGCCTTAGGGTAAAGTCTGCCTATGTGCTTTATATAATAATAGGTGCTAAATTAACCTTATTAATTAAGATATTGTCTATAGGCTTAACCTGCCTATACGCTACGCGCTATATTTATATAAACCTATTATATATTTCCTTAATAGTAACCAGATAATAATCTAGGATATTTATAATTTAATGGTTACCACTAGCAACTCCTAGGGTACCTTTTGCATTATTAGCCCGCAGACCTTTTAGGGCGGCTTATTTAATAGTTATAATATAGTTCTTAAATAGGATTTGCTTGCGGAAGCAGATCTATTAATTAGCTTCCATTCTAGATAGTTTATCTAGGGTACTTTAGACCCTAGACGCCTCTAAATAGTTACCCTTAATACTCTTTTAGTAGATATTAAGGCTAGCGAAATAGTCTATTTGTTAGCGACTTAGTCAATCGAGGTATAGGCACGGCAATAGGGACGCGTAAGCCTGTACGATTGGATTGTCTATAAACAAGAATCTAAAGCTAGGGAAAGGAAAGGAGAAGAAAAGCAGCGCCGTTTAATGTTTTATAAGATCTTCGCATTACGTAACCGCAATATACGGCAATCTGTGGCAACTTGCCGGTGCGTAGTTTTGCTAAGTTCTGCTAGTACTATAATATTACCCCCCCTCCAAAAAAGCCTGCCCTTAGGCTTTGCTGCTAAAAGTCTTAGTAAAAGAATCTAACTAATTAGATAACTTTAACCGCCAGTTAAAGTTCCTAAATATCTTAAGACCTTATATAACTAAGAAATTTCTAGGGCGTTTTTGTCCTTATATTCTTCTGGTAGCTTATTATCTTTATTATACTAGCATTCTATCTACTTATCTAGGTACTTTAGCGGTCCGGGTTTATTAGGGTAACGGCTATAAAACTTCTAAAGCTTATAGGGGCTACCTATAAAGTTCCATATAGGGTATTAAGTAGGGTTTAGGTTATATCCTTTCCAACTAATATAATACTTTAATATTCCCTTTATAAGTTTACAGACTAGTATTTCTTTAATTTCCTATTTATTATTATTGTTAACTTAAATTAGTAGGGAAGGTTTATTCTTTTATCCGGGTAGTAGGTTATTTATAGCTTTTTATAGCTTATCTAGTAAGAAAATAGGGTGGACTTTAATTAAGTCTAAGAGCTTAACCTTATACGAATTGCCTACTTTATTAAGAATCTTATACGGTTCTACTATCTTATAGTCTAGCTTACGGCTAGGCCGTTCTGTCTTTTAGTTCTTTATTATAACCTAGACTATATTGCCTATAGTAAAGTTAGGCTCGCGCCTATACTTATTTACCTACTATTTTATTAATTTCTAGGCCTTTTTTAGGTTTATACGGGCTACTTTCTAAGCTTCTTCTAAGCGCTTAGCGTACTGCTAGGCTTCCTTATAAGATAGTTTTTTGTATATAGTCTGGGGCCCTTCTAGTCTTTCCTAGTTAAAGCTTATATAGGGTAGGTAACCTATTTCTAGTTAAATAGGGGCAAATCCGGTAAAGTCGTGGGGTAGGGTTGCTTAGGTATAGTCTATTAAGGGTAATAGTTCGGCCTAGTTATCCTAAAAGTAGTTAATAAAAGGCTAGAGTCTCTGGTCCAAGTATTAATTTACAATTTTTATTTAACCGTCTGTCTAGGGGTAATATGCCGTAAAAAGCTTTAGCTTAATGCCTAAGATTTAGGTAAACTTATTCTAAAAGGCTAATATAAACTATAGCCCGTGGTTGGATATAATAGTATTTAGTAGTCCATAAATTTAGTAGATATAGTAGATATATAGTTAGGCTGCCCCTTTAATATTAATATTTTTATAATAGGGAATTAAAAACAGGCGCTTGCTAAAGCGGTTAACTAGGATTATAACTATATTATATCTATTACGGTCTAAAGGTAGCTTATAAAAGTTTATAGAGATATATTACTAGGGGCGGTTGGGTATTAGGAGGGGTTTTAATAGTCCTAGGGTTTTATCTTATGGAATTATAGACCTATAGCAGTTATTGCAGTTCCGTATATAGCGGTTAATATTTATAATTATTCTAGGCCAGTAATAGCGGTCGCCTATAATCCTACGGGTCTTATTTTTTCTAGGGTAGGCCGTAGAGACCTAGGTATATGCTTTGGCAATAAGCTAAGTCTATAAGTTCTGTTCCTTTACTACTACTAGCTATTTACGGTGCTTAAGCAGTCTACTTTTAAAGGACTATAGGCTAGAAACGTTCTTTGCCTTTTTACGGTACTCCTGTAGAGAAGAGGCCGTACAGTTTGCCTATAGTAGTTTATTAATAAGGTCCAGTTCTATAGAGTCTATAGGGCATATCTCGGCATCTAAAGAGTCTATATTTAGTTCTGCCCGTATTTAAGAGTTAAGGTACTCTAGTTATAGTAGCGCTTAGGTCTGTAATAAGATCTTTACAGCTGTCTAGTTATTTATGTCCTATTTACGCCTTATAAGAGCGTCTATATAGTTAGTGGCGCCTAGCCTATATATAATTAGGAAGTTAAATTAAGATAGGGTGTCTACCTAGGGCGCCTATCAGGCTATAAGGGCCTTTATTATTATAAAATATTCTAAGGCCTTATAATCGGAAACTACCTAGATAGACTTAGGGGTGCCTTCTAGTTAGGCTTACTAGTGCTAAAAGCTAGAGATAATAGCTAGCATTTCTTTATTGTAAATTAGGTAGTTTAGCTTAGCATCTACTATAGTTTTTAAATAGTAAGTAATAGGGTGCTATTCTCCATTTATTTACTTTTAGGAGTAAACGCTAGCTATAACACTATCTAAGACATCGGTTTTTAGCATTAAGGGCCATTCTAGGTTAAAGTGGGCGAGTAAGGGAGCTGAGACTAGTCGTTTCTTAAGCTTGTTAAAGGCCTACCTATATACGGTATTAAAGTAAAAGGGCCGGTCCTTATAGGTAAGTAGGCTTAGTGGCTAGGTAATCTTGCTATAGTTTTTAATAAAGCGTTAGTAGAAGTTACAGAACCCTAAGAATAACTGCACCCCCTTTACAGTCCTTAGGGGTACTTATTAGTTAATTACAGCTATCTTTTTTAGGTCTGCTTTAATCCCGTTTATACTAATAATAAACCCTAAGTACTTTATACGCTTAACACTAAATTCTAACTTCTTAATATTAGCTTAGAGGCTAGCTTCCTAAAGCCGTTATAGGACTTTATAGACATACTCTTTATATTCCAGTTTGTTTTTAGAGTAAATTATAATATTATCTAAGTATACTATACAGAAGTCGTTAAGGTAGTTAAATAATACGTTATTTATATATCGTTAGTATATAGCTAGTCCGTTAGTTAGTCTAAAAGGTAGTACTTTATATTTATATATTCCGTAATAGGTTTAAAATATAGTAAGGTCTTCTAATTTAGGGTTTATCCTAATTCGGTAAAAAGCCTAGCGGATATTAAGCTTTGTAAAGATCTTAGCTCTACTTATTTAGGCTAAAATCTCATTAAGTAAAGGCAGTAGGTAGCGGTCTTTAAGGGTTAAATTATTAAGCTTATAGTAGTTAATATAGAAATAAAGTCCTTTATTTGGCTTTTTGGTAAAGAGAATAGGTAAGTTAAAAGGGGCTTAACTAGGCTTAATAAAGCCCTTATCCAGGTTATTAATAAGATACTACTTTATGGCCTATAATTTAGCAGTAGATTACTATTAGAGGGGGCTATAGCTAAGGGTAACCACCTTATCCGGCTTAATTTTAATCTTATAGTTATATGGTTAGTAAGGCGGAAGTATATTAGACGCTACTTTAGAGAAGGTGTTTTTAAATTTCTGGTATTAACAGGGTAGTTTCTGTTCTACTAGCTCCTTATTTATAAGCTCGCCTTTTTCTTAGGCTAGGGCTTCTTTCTCTTTAATTATTTAATTAATTTTATATAGGCTAGTTATAAAGGTAACGGTATTAGGCTAAACTAGGTTTTAGTAGAATCCTATAGCGTTAATATAGTAGATATTAACTAGCGGGAGGTCTATAGGTTTCTTTATAGATATTTATTGGGCCGTATTTTGCGGTATAGGGTTTATAGTCTTCCTTAGCTTATATTCTATTTTCCGTAAGTTATCCTTCTGGTTTATTAATTTAGTATATTATCTAATATCCCTAGCCTTTCTTTATAGCTGCGTAGGGCCTAAGTTCTCTATTAGGGACTTAGCTAGGCCACTACTAACTTCCTAAGTCTTTAGTGCGGGTAGTATAATATAGGCAGTTTGGGGGCGGCGTAGTATACAAATCCGTTATGGATTAAGCTATATATCCTTCTTAAAAGCCTAATCCCTACGCGTTGTATTAGCCTAGTAAATGGTATTTATCTGTGGCTATATAAGGTTTTCTATTATAATACTGAGCTCTTTTATAAAGGAAGGCGTTAGGGGCATAGTTTTGGGCTAGATAAGCTGCCTATTCCGTATATTAAGCTATAAGCCTAAATAGGCTAGCTATTTTCTTCTTAAGATTATATTATAGCTTCTAAGGTCTGTAATAAGGAAGGGGATATTATATTGCCTTTATCCGTTAACGCGGAGGTAGATCCGCAAGATAGTTATAATAGATAGTTCTATTTATCCGTTATAACCGCGAATAGGGACTAATTTAGGTAGTTCTTTAAGGGGTATATTTAAAAAGTCAGCCAGCCCTACAGCGCACTTTATATTAATTAAGGTAAAGGTATTTACTCCTAAGTTAGCTAAAGCAAAGGTTAAAACTTAATATCTATTATAAAATAAAGTATAAGGGATAGTGCAGCTTTTTTTACTAACTAGCTAACCCAGATTAATATATAACATATTAATCCCTTTTAACCCTAAAGAGGAGTCTTCCTCTAGAGTTCCTCTTTTTCTAGCTCCGTACTATCCTCCTAAATTAATAAAACTTTATTTATCTTTACCTTTATTAGGCAGTTCCTTATAGGGTGGCCTATTTAACCGTATAAGAAGTAAGCTCCTTAATCGCTAAGGGCCTATATATAGGGGTCGCTATATATAGGCCGGGTGTATACTAGGCCTATAGCAGGGGTAGCTATACGGCTAGCTGCTAGGTTAGCTATAGGAGTTGCCGATTATACCAGAGCACTATAGGCTGTACTTATAGTACTTACGGCCTAGTTTGCAAGCTTTTTAGTTTTTAGCTAGTTAGCGCGTGCCTTAATTTAATAGAGGCCTTAGTTAATAGCTAGGCAATAGTCCATAAGTTCCTTTAATATCTATACCGTAGTATAAGCTAATAATACAGCCCGCTGTAGGTCTAGGGTAAGCTTATTAAAGAGGTTTAGTAGTAGGTCTTCTTAGGGGATCTAGGCCTGTCCTGCTAGGTATAGAAAGCGGGTTTAAAAGGCTAAAAATGTCTCCGTTATTTTTATGTTTAGGCTTTTATAGTTAAGGTAGGCGTTTTATACTTTAAAAGGGTCTTTATAAATAGAAAATAATTATTTAATTATTTCTTTTTTAGAGATAAAGGGGTCTACTAAGTCTTTAGTATATCGCGGCATCAGGAATTTTCTTTTTAGGTACGTTATTGCAAATTGCGGCAATTTGCTGCAAACTGTGCGATTCGGGTAGTCGTATATAGTCATTAGCGATTTGCGCAAACCGCGCGTTTCGTAATAAAATTGTAGTAGCTACTAGTAAATTGCAGCAAAACGCTTAACTACTAAACTAATTCTAGCTTTTTGCTACCCTATAAATAAATAGCGCGTAAACTATATAAACTATACAAACTATACAAACTATATAAACTGTATAAACTATACAAACTATATAAATTATAACTATATAAATTATTATTATATTATATAATAACCAAATTATCATATATTCCCATAGATTTCTATAATATACTTTTAAATATATTTATATTATAACTATATAAAATATAAAGCTATCTACTTTAGGCATTAAGGGGGAAGCCTCTCGTAGAGGCTCTAAATTATCTACCTACCTACCTATCTGCCTACCTACCTACCTACCTACCTACCTGCCTGCCTGCCTACCTGCCTACCTACCTACCTGCCTGCCTACCTACCTGCCTGCCTACCTACCTGCCTGCCTACCTGCCTACCTACCTACCTATCTATCTGTCTATCTATCTATTTATCTATCTATCTGTCTATCTGTCTATACCTACCCATCTATACCTACCTATCTGTGCCTACCTATCTATATTACCTTAATTCGATTAATCGATTAAATCGTTTATTGTATTCGCTGGCTAGTCGTTTAAACGGTTGTCGTGTGGCTCTGGCGACGGTCGTCTGGCGATGACGACAGTCGTCTAGCTCTGACGGTCATCTGGCTCCGGCGACGGTCGTCTAGCTCTGACGACGGTTGTCTAGCTCTGGCGACGGTTATCTGGCTCCGGCGACGGTCGTCTAGCACTGGCGACGGTCGTCTAGCTCCGGCGATGGTCGTCTGGCTCCGGTGACGGTCGTCTGCTAGCTATCGTTCTGGTGTCTTCCTAGGTAGGGAGGATGTAAGGAAGGGTAAAAAATGAGGTGGCTACCTAGGTGTATATAGGGGGTATACTTGGCAGAGGCACGTGTAGAGGCTATCGGGAATATAGCGGGGA
>Ga0307515_10004418_pt1 | contig 29116 bp, 32 predicted proteins | sample 17_EM_MG_FD_194513 | JGI IMG/M metagenome (GOLD analysis project Ga0307515, IMG submission 194513) | Populus trichocarpa ectomycorrhiza microbial communities from riparian zone in the Pacific Northwest, United States - 17_EM | ecosystem: Host-associated > Plants > Roots > Unclassified | place... | reverse complement strand
GCAGCACGCAGAGTGGTAACCAGAGACCTTCAGCGTTCGGTTAACACGCCATCAGCGTCAAACAGGTCAGCTTAGCGACGTACCTGTGGTGTCCAGTGATAACGACAGCGCAAGCACCAGTCTTTTCCCCCTTTTTGACATAGTATACGTCATCAAGGCCCTCCCTGGCGTTGGCAAGCTTGAGCTGCTCAGCCAAATCGTCGTCACCGACGCATCCAGTATAGACCACGGATTTTGGGGGGAGGATGTACTAGATCGACCCCGTGATCAGAATGCATACGAGATCGGATTCGGTAACGGATACGCACTGCAGCACCGCGAGCAGCGTTTTGCGCAGCTCCCCCAGCAATATAGGCGACCTCGTAGTCCCTCACAACTTCATCGTAACTATCGTCTAATCAGGACACCGGAAAGCTCTGTCAACCGCGGATCGTACGAACATCTCAGCGTGTTTCCCCTCGGCCAAAATGGCATCGTTCGCTTTGAGTCCATATTTTTCCAGAAGCTTCTCTCCACCAGTGACTTGGAGGTCGAGGAGGGGATTTCCCATACAAAAGACGGTGTAAGACATCGTGGATGAGACGGGGAGGAGTGGTGAGCGATCGATCATGATCTTGGACTTTATAGCTCCTCTCCTGACCCAGGTCTTACTCGGTGTCACCAAACGCGCGCATACCATATCCACAATAGCAACAAAATTAAATCGTAAGATAGAGATATCAAATCACACAATTCATGACGGTGGCGGGGACGCGAGCGATTCCTGAGAATGATCAGAACAGCGTAGAATTGGTTGGGACAGAGGGTGGGGTTACCTGTGTTAATAGTTCCGAGAGTCCCATTTCCTGTCCTTCTTCTTCCAGGTCATCTGGTAGTTCATCAAGCTTCCCCTGTCCACCAGGTTCAACGCTCCCAACCCCTGGTTCGGCACTCTCAGATCCCCGGGGCCCATTCTGTTCAGCCACCTCTTCTTTCTCTTTCCGTAACTCTTCTGCCCGCTTGGAAGAGTCAATCACGGCCAACAATGCGTCTCTTGCCATTTCGATAGATACCGCAGCAGCGGTATCTTCCTCCAGCGGTTTTGCGGGCTCTGCCCTGACGTGGGACGAGTTTTGCAGTGATGGGTCGATAACGGGTGCAGTGGAGCGAGGAGAGGGAGACCGTACTTTCTTCGCCGGCCGTTCGTCGCTGCTGTCCTCTTCCGACCCATGAGAACTAACGCTCCTTTGACGACTTCGGCTCGCACTGACTTCATGCTCGTTGCCATGTCGTGACGAAGGGCTATACCCCTGGGGTGGGAGCGAGCTTACTGGCGGACGATAGTATGGAGCAGAGTGATAGTAGCCTGGCACGTAAACCGGGGTTTCTGTCCATTGTGGGGGAGCAGCGGGGTGCCAACTCCCTCTCGTAGCAGACGTGGGCAAGCCAATTGGCTGATAATGAGGGTCGATCATGACACCAGGTGGGGGATATCCTAGCCGCCAAGTTGTGAGTGGAAGGGTGTACACTGAAAATCTCAATAGTGCGCGTTACCGGTAGGCATTGTATGTTGACGGTAATAGTGCGAGTTCTGTGGAAATGGTAACGTATGAGGTATACCTTGAGGGTGAGAGACCGCCGATGGGGTGTCCGGTGTGGTGCCATTTCGAGACTTGGGTTTCTGTTTGAGAGATGTGCCTTCTTCGTCGGAACCTGCCTCTGATTTTGCCCTGTCCTGATCAATAGGTTCAATCACGACTCCGTTGTGCCTTGAAAGACTCAGCATGACGAAAGACGTGTATAAGTTCGGCACTGACCTAGATTTCTGGTGTCGCCTGAGAGCATCAGTCTGGGGGGGAACATTAGACGATTCGAGTAATACCCGCCCTCCAAGCCAAAACGCACCCTTGTGAACGTGGCTTCGCATTGCGGACAAGCACTAGAAAGGATATCAGTTCTCCCCGTACATTTTCAAAGGATAATTTTGCTCACAATCCGGGCATGGAATGTAGTTTAGTAGTTCTCTGATGTCTCTTAAGATCGGCTTCCCTTGCGAAGACTTTACTACACCCGCTGATCTTGCAAGGCCATGATCCAGTTTCTGCTTTCTTCTTCACCGCCGCTTTCTTCTTGTCTTCAGGCTGGGGAAAATCGAACGACGGAAGACGGGGATGGAGGATTGGACCCAGCCACAATGGTCCGGTGATTGTCAGGATGTGGCTGAAGTATTCTATAACAAATTTGCGGATCGCAAAAACTCACAGTTTGCTTTAGGTGGGCGCGAACCATGCTGTGGCCTGGCAAATTCCGGAAGTCGAGCCTTAAAATCTCGAATTTTTTTTGCTGGTTAGAAGTTGTCGTCGGTGAAGCTTGAAGACTTGGCTTGTCCGAATCTGGGCTGTGGCTGAAGGGATCGCTGACGGGTGGCTGAACGAAGGGGGTGGAATAACGTAACGTCACACGTTCATCCGTGACTTCGTCACTCCCACGCAAACCGAAAGATGGCCGCTTCAGATTGCCATATACGACACTATTTATCGTACACACTGTGTTATCTGTCCGTTCAGTAGGTCGCAATGGCCTCAATCTCAATATCGACATCCATGGGGAGCATGGCAGCCTGAATGCAAGTTCTCGCCGGCTTCGGCGTGGGCAAGAGCTGTCCAGACGCACGGGAAATTAAAAAATAGTGGATCACGGTAGAATCTATTTGAGTTTACCTTTTCATACACTCCATTCATAACAGCAAAGTCGTTCATGTCCTTGAGATACACGTTAACCTTGACGACCTTCTCCCAGGACGATCCGGCTGCTTCCAAGACCTCGCCGAGGTTGGAGATACATTGTGCCTGTGCCCCTATAAGCCTTTGTGCCTCCGTCTGAAGCACATATCGAAGGCGCACTGTGTGTTCTTGGATCCCACCGTCGACGATCTTCCCAGATTTATCAGCCGGCACTTGGCCGCTCAAAAAGATGAGACCTGGTACTTTCACGGCGTGCGCTGATCCATTTCCGATCGGGATTGTGGGGGTCGATGTTCGGATTAATACGGATATCCACATCCCTAGAAAGCGGAAGGCAGGCGGACCGCGAGCACTCACAAAGGACACCCGGATGTTTTGGACGGCTCTCGGCATTGATGTGTTGAAGGGTAGACATGGCTAGTACAGGTCAGATATCGCGGTGGTCTAGCGTCCTTTTAGCTCAATATATGATACCGCCACAAAACACCGGAATCGGACCGCTTATCGGGAGCAACCCATCAATCCATCTTATGAGTCGTGACGTCCCTAGACATGTGGTGATTCTACGAAGATGTGCATCTGTATGCGGTAGAATTTATGTGAAAGAGTAACAATTCTACAGGGATATCAACGGCTGCGAACGGGAAATCAGACCACCATACGGCCTTCCAGCTCCGAACTCAGCTTTGAGTTCACCCATATTGGCCGATAAGAAAACGCCAGAGGTAGGACAGTAAACATTGACCGTACATTCGTCGGGAAACCTCGCTTGATGTTTAGGATTGAATAGGTCCTTGACCATAACCCCCACCCATCCCCACCCCCCGGGTTCTCCAAGGTCATGGTCGTGAAGGTATACCGCCAGAGTCCTCAGCCGGGGTAAAAACTGTTTGGCGAAGACGGTGACTTGTGGGTAGAGGTCGTGGGGTCCAGTTTCCGCGTGAAGCTCCAACCTCCCCATATCACCCTCCGAATTGCCCAAAACTCGAAGCATCGAAAAAAGACGGTCGGCGCTGTGAATCATTTGAAAGTCTTCCACACGGATTAGGGTGGCTCCGGAAAAATACCGGCACATGAAATCGTTTTCTCCCGGGTCCTCGTAAGGGCTGACGGAAGCTTTGAGGGAGAATCCAATCGAGTTGACGGCCGAGAATGCGATCCACCTCCTCTGATTTGAGAAGCTGATCGTCGTAAAGGTACCGCCGTCCAGGTCCTTGATGCGTAGAAGGTCGAAGAGTAGATACCAACGGAATACACGGTCCAAAGTGAGCGATGTTAGGTTGTCCATGGAAATTCGGAAGAAGTCTTCTTCGTAAATATGGAACTCGAGGATATTGAGAGATTGAAGCGACGCGTTCTGCCTGAAGAACTCCGGCATCTTGCCACGCATGAATGTTGTACAGTCGGTGTCATAAACGCGGATGCACTCCAACGAGGTGAGGTTCGGGAACTGCCCCATCGATGGTTGGACATTTTCCAGTCGAATGCACCTCAGAGACTCGAGGGAACCCGCGAAGGTTTGGAGCGGAAGAGACAAAACCCCCTGCGAGTCATCATAATTCCATCGCAGTTCTCGGAGGTTCTTCAGACTCCTTGTGAAAAACCCGTATTCCATGATCTCGTCCTGAAAATAATCTGAACCAAGGAGGATGTAATCGACGCTTAGCCGATGGATGCGATCCCTCTCAGCCTCCAACAACGTTAATCCCTCCCGGCATTCGTCCGAGTGTCGCCGCACGTCCTCGTCTTTGAGGACGCCGGAGCAGAAGTCGGGATGGGGATTAAGTGGGGGTGCTGCATAGTTGAACTGGACTGTGACATCCAATGGGAGGTTATCGCTCCGCGCAAGACATGCGGCTGGAAAGGAAGGGTCACGTCCGTCAACCGTGACGCCACACCAGAACTGCGGGGTGGAAAGGAGGATGACCCGCCATTGACAGCAGACATGAGAGAGTGTTACAGCGGTGCGTGAGGTCCTATGTTGGTCTGACAAGCATGCGTGATGGAAAACCACGCGCAGTAAGTCGCGAGGAAGCCTGTTGATGGGGGATATCTCGTTCTGTATGCGGCCGACTCCGATCCTCATGTTTTCAACATGCTCTGCAATCCGCTAGAATAACTGGGAGTGAGCGAAAGTCGTGATTCACACCCCGAGATATACGCACAGAAAGATTTTCCCTGTTATAGCACAATTTGCTACTTATATTTTAGCTCTGGGATGATAGACGATACATGAAGCAGCTTACCTTAGCGTAATGAGCTCCTTCACCTGAGAAGTGAGGTTTTCCCGATTGGCAAGGACGCGTTCGCAACCTCCCCCGCTCGTATCCTAGACTCCGTGTCAGAAGGCGTAGAATGTGAAATCACATGACTCGCCTCCGAAATGCTGGCCGCGGGAAGCGATACGGTTCTTGGGGGCTGACCCTTAGAAACCTTCTTCTGGTGATCAAGATATTCCGGGTCCGTCGTAAACTTGACGATCTCTGGGTTACTGAAACCGTTCCTCTCGCAGTGAATTGCCCACTGGTTGGAATACTCTTCGCAGTTCTCATCGCAGATACACTCGACATCCCAGATTACGCATCCCATTGCCTTTCTCCCGTAGGTGATAGTCGTCAGTGCACTAAAGACCTCGCCCTGCACTTCCCGAGAGACCGGTAATCGCAGTAGCTTCAGTGAAGGATGGAGTACTTGTTCGGTTGGGAGCAAAGGGAGGAATATCTCTCGAAGGTGAGACACGGCACGTATTTCCATGGTTTCCAACGACGGGATGCTGCGGTAGAGGTCCCCGACATCGAATCCCGATGATTCTTGCAAGCCATCAAGGTCCAGGTCCAGAGTCGAGATCAGTGTCCACTGGTAGGACGCAAGGCCACCGGTGTAACAGGAGGGAGGATCTTCCTCGCTTTCGATAACCTGAAGGATCGCCCCAGAGTCGTTGATTGCGGAAAAAGTGGCCATGCCGTTGGAGAATCTCACGCGGAGCCTAGTAAGGTTTCCGAACATGGGGAGGACGAAATGTGTAAACAAACCAACAGGGTCGGCGATCCTCTTCAACTTGAGTTCCCTAAGGTTGGCCAGGGTAACGGATTTGTTACTAGCGTCGCCACTAGTGGTTACAATGTTATCGAGGGATAGAACCTCCAGGGTTCGGTTATTATGCACCAAAAAGGTGATAAATTCTGTGCTCGAAATATACCGGGAGTGCCTGAATTCGAGGTGGAAGGAGGTCAGACCAACGACCCAGCTGGTCAACCGGCCCCAACAATGGACAAGCGACAGGTGTTGGAGCTTCGGTAACTCCCGCGAAAAAACGTTATCACCGACAAAGATCTCCTCGTTCGACTGGGCGGCATCGAGGCAGACAAGTCGGAGTGTTTGCAATTCCGGGAGGGGGCGGTTGAAAAAGGTAGCGTCTTCGGGTTCAATAGACCCCGCTTCTGTCAGGTCGGAAAAGAAGATCAATAAGTCCAGGGATCGCAAACGTTCTCGTGGCCCGTGTTGCCCGAAAAGTTCCGCAGTCTTCCTCGCCCGAACATGGGGACATTGCACGCGACGGGAAACGAGTGAGGAGGGGAGCTCGCAGGAGCAACCTGACTGGCTGTCCCACACCATGTGATAGTGGAAGTTCAAGTGTATGGGAAGTGTCTTGCTGCGGAGCAGACATTCGGAGAAGAAATCGACGGTGTCACGTCTTGCGAAGATGTCGGTCCATATCTTTGGGTAGGAGAGTAGCACGCCACGCCAATAACGGCAAACATGCGTTAACGCGGCCTTGAAGGCCATAGTCGCCGCAGACGGTGGCGAACAAGCCAGTTCGAAGATGTGCGAAAGCACCTCATGGGGGAGCCTATTGACTGGCAGCGAGTTGTTGATATCCAGTCGTGCGGCGATGGTGCAGGCCTGTAGCGCTTTGTAGAGAGAATCGACCTGTAGAGCTCGGTATGTGCGTCGAGGTGGTATGACAAACGTATCTTACCGAATCCTTCGGCCATGGAACCGGGTGGCCGCTTTCGTGGCGCAACAGAAGTCAGAACGGTTTCCATTGGAAAACTACACATTGCTCACCTCAGCCCACGTGCTTGGTCTCTCACCTTGGAGATAAGGCCTAGGGTATATTCGTTTCCTGACATCCGAGGGTACTTGAGTGGTGGTAGTTGGTGAAATGATGATCGAGCCGGCGGATCAGGCAGACTGGCGCCTGACCAGAACCACAAAGGGGAGTGAGTCCCCTACCAGGCGAGTGTGGAAATGTACTATTCCTAGACATATCGTACTGCTAATTATACTGTGTACAAACCATTACGCATTACCTCTCGCCCCCTTCCGAGTCAGAACTTGACCCACCAGAATCACCTTCCTCGTCATCCTGAACCTCGATCGTCCTCTTCTCGACCTTGAACCCTTTCTCTCCCAACTTCTCCGAGATCTCGTCCGATTTTCCCAGAGCTGTGACTACGAGAGCAATACTGGACTCTGGTTGGAAGAGTTTGAGGATGTAGTCCTTCAGGCACCGCATCACATCTTCCTTCTTCACCGCCTGGTACCTTTCAAGGAGTTCGACACTGTGGTTGCGTGACAGCCCCTTCAGTCCCTGGTTCACAAACGAGGTTACGGCAGCGCTTCCGGGGGTGGATACATTCTGAGCAACATCGAAGACAATACTGCTCTTCGCAGCATCGAGCGTGATGTCATCCAAGGCAATCTAGGAAAGGATGAGACCTACGAACGACGGTGAAGGCCGAGCAATGCTTACGGATCCGTCGACAAGCCCCTGCACGACTTTTGCGGCTTGGTCGTAGGCAGCAATGTAGCTCGAGCTCTGTCGAGTAACTTAGTGAGACTCGGCGAAAATTTCCTGGTGATAAGCATACCCGGTAAAGCGAGAATGACAACAAGCCAGCCTCCGTGTCGTTCGAGATATACGCTCCGTAAGCCAACCCTGAACCTCGAATGTACCTCTGAAGTCACACCAACAGGATTAGAATGAGCAACCCCGCAAAAAAAGCTGGGCATACCCATAGGTAGCTCTCTGTAGCATTCATCATGCTCAACGTAATCCTCAGAGCAGGGAGGTCTGGATGACCGAACCCTTGGACACCTCTGGAAGTGTGGTACACAAAGGAACTCTCGATTGTCGACAGGGAAACGACAAGGGCCTGAAACGAAATGTGAGTTGAACATCAAGATCAACCGCGTAGTGTTGTCTGAACCTTGTTGGTGGGTTTCTTGCCGACAGCACTCAAGGTTTCGTTGGAGAATGGAACAGGTTGAAGAACTGTTTGATTCTGCGGATGATTAAATCCCATTGTGCATGTGGGGTTGGGAGGGCGGCCTTGAGGACTTACCAGGCTACCAAAATGCTCCCGCCATGGTTTCTTGGGGTTCTGGACGCCAAGAATGTTCCCCGTGACTGAGAATCTAACACCCTCTGGCTTTGTTACTGGGGAAAAGGATGGTTCACCGGTGAGCACATTGAAAATCATGCGGCTCAACTCACAAGTCTTCCTGATTAGTTCGAACTCTTCGGTGACCTTCTTTGGCTCGTTTTGAAGTTGCTGAATCAATCCAGGAATAAACTCCGCCTGCTTGAGGAGGTTTCCTGCCCTAGCGGTCGAAGTTTCATCGTACAGTTGCTCCGATGCGATGGCGCTCAATACCGTCTTGCCGCTCCGCTTCATCTCCGGAAGGGACTGCTGTATTTTTGCAACAGTGATTTGCAACCTTGTTATCCCCATGGTGAGTGATGCTACGTGGGGATCAGGGGTAGTTCACAGGTGGCTTACCGTTCCTTGTCGAATTCACTACCATATAACAGGTCTTTCAACCACGACACCGCAGTTTCATAACGATCCTTCTCGACTTTGATGCTTACACGAAGTAACTCCTCGAACGTGCCGTTCGTACCCATTTCAGCACCATATGCGACAGTCTCGTTGTCAAGCTTGTTGACAAGCTCCTCGTGGGATAGGCGTTCGCCGGTTGAACGTTTCACAGGGAGAGAGAAGAAGGAAGCGACATATGTTGAGACGTGTCTATCGGGATCCGTTAGAACTCGTGACCCTCGGAATGAAAATAAGAAGTGACGAACGGGCGCAAGTGATTCGGAATGGCGCTCATAGAAATATACGCCGAGACTGTGACAAAGTCGGACTGGGATTAGAGGTCAGAGAGGCTAATGATCGTCGAGCTCAATGTTTCCCAAACCTGGACATGATCGAACCCGATGAAGAAAGGCAATGGACCACCATCACTCTGGATGTGTTTCCTCAGTTTGCTCTCGCTCGTGACGTCTAATTTTCCTTTCTCATGGACACTGTCAACAGGTATCCAAGAGATGCTTTTGACGTCGGGTACTGGGAAAGCCTTGAGAATCTCGTCAGGGATGGGCTTGTCGTGCTCAGCCTTCGCGTTTTCCAGGAGCTTAGTAGCGGCTTCCAACCCCTCAGGGCCGAGTTTCTTTACTTGGGCAGCGATGCGGACCTTCTCATCCTTCTCCAACTTCTCTGCCATCGCTGCAGAGGGCTGGCCACGGACGACGATTGAAGGAGGATCGACGTAGTACCTGAAACAAAGAACCGTTAGTTCCGAAACAAGCTGGTACACCATTCATCCCCACTTCTTCAGAAGGTCAGCCCACTGCTTACTAGACCATTTCCTCAGAACTTCGTAGCTATCAATCTCGCTCAATGCCTGCCCAAGCTCCGAACCATCCTCCTTCCCGTACAAGAAGTCTGTAATAATTGTTGTTGAGAAGGCGTCACCCTTGGAAGACTCGATCTTGCTTCGAAGCTGTCTTTCGTCACGGTTTAACACCATCGCCATACGTTCCATGTCCAAACCTTCCTCGGCTATTCGAGAAAGGCTGGCACGGATTTTTTCTGGGAAGTCGGCGAGGTGTCCAACCGGAACAGAGCCCACATAGATGGCCAGATCGTCCCTAGTGGCCCGTTCGTCCTCGTAGAAGTAGATGTAGGTGCTGAATAGATGCGTCATGGCTCAGCGTACAGACCACTATACCGGTGCAACTTACCATAGGGGGTTCTCCACCTCAATGTATTCCTTGTTCAGTGGCGCAACCGGGGACGATGTGAGGTAAACGGATAAGATATCAAGAGCCTGGCAAGACCTATTATTCCTCTAGGACCAACGGGATGGACCGTGATTACTTACCTTTCGTTCCAAAAATTTGGAGGGTGGTGGTCCCAGGTAAGAGATGATGAGTTCACCCAAACTCTGATCCTTCTCGGGGAAAGTTACTATCTCTTGACGAGACCTTGCAATCGGTGGTCTGTTGGCACTAGGAGTCTCCAAGAAGGGTCGCTTCCAGCCGACTGGTCTCGGTCCATGGTTCTGTTTGTGAGCAACAATGCTTGGTTCCACCTGCTCTTGAAGGACCGAAAGAATAGAAGGTGTACCCTTGGACATCTTTCCAGTGATGATCAGGGACAGATTATGAGGAACGTAATATTGTTTATGATAATCCCGAACTGAATATAGGTTCAGAAGAATGGACTCAGTGTTCGTATGTTGGGAAACGTACTTTGTTCCGCTGTGAGGGAACGCAAAGCCTCCATGAGGCCACCGGTCTCACTCCGGTACGCGCTGTCCGGAGGATTCAACAATCGCTGCATCCTAAAAGGTAGGGTGAGATTTTATCGACAGGTATGAAGCTGGCTGGCTGACTTAAGGGCCATGATATCACCGGAACTGTTCTCCCTCCCTTGCATCTCGCTATAAACTACACCAGAGTCCTCGCCCTTTGGATCTATGTGGTGAACCTGTCGCCGATTCAGGTTTTGTTGCTTTGGGGGGTAAGATGCACGCACCTCGGTAACAAAACCAGCATCAGTGATCGTGGGATAGAGAATGTGGTCAATGTAGATCGGTAATATCTGAAGGAAACCCTGTTCTCCGGCAGTGGAGACGGTGTAGGCAGTGTGGTCTGTGTCGGTCCAGGCGTTCGTACCATTGGAGAAGCCTCTATTTGCAAAGTGGTCGATTATACCCTTATACGGGTACTTCTCCGAGCCCATGAAGACCAGACTACAACAAGGGTGAGTAGAGGAAACATGGAACTGAGCAGAAGTCTTACTGCTCGAGTGTGTGTGGACATCCACTATCGTCAAAGACTGACGCACGGGACTTTGGTTAATGATCACTCGGCACCGCGGGATCGGGACATACTTTCGGTTGCCACGACAAAGTATCCATTCACCAGGGGTGCTAATATTCAAGGCGATTGGTACACCTCCGCTCCTGTAGATAGTTCAACTTCATACCTTCATAATCCAGATGCACGACGGTTAAACCCGTTTCCCTGCTCCGATATTTCGAGACGACTATATCCGCCAATCCAAGCTTTTCCGTGCGAATGAGATCGAAGTTTCCAAACTTTCCTGGGAGATTCGGGGATGAAAAAGACTGAGGAGAGGTGGTAGTCATCGAGTGAGTAACGTAGGTGCGGGTGATCGGAAACGCCCTGAGACCAAATTGGGGTGGGCAGGGCTGGCAGGTCCTGGGTGAGAGCTTTTGCGCGGCTCGGGGTGCCCAGCGACGAAGGAAGAGAGAAGGGTTTGCTGCACGCCTGAGTAGGTGCATTTGTTCCGGTACCCAAGTAGCCCCCCTGCCCAATAACCCCGCAGGTAGTGTCGGTGTCGGTGACGGTTAGCGGAAGAGGAATGTGAGCCCGAGTCCGGGATCGTAAACAGCCGAAAACAAGGACCGACTCTATCTCCACCCTGTTCTCGCTCGCTCGCTCGTTTGCTCTCCGTGTGTCTGCTAGGTTTCGGATTTGCACACCTGGACCGTCACTTACTATGGACAACGAGACACAAGAATCAATCCCGGAGAAGCTTGCTCAGACCGAGAGACGCAAGGGACAGGGCAGGCGGAAGAAACTCAAGCAGCAGGCTCTACAAGACAAGCCTCCACCCCCACCACAACCAGACAACAGCCACTTCCTCGCTAGACCATGGATAAACCTTCCGACGGTCAACGAAGCTCTAGTTCAGCACAGAGTACGGGTCATGACCTGGAATGTACGTCCTATTGCTTCTGGACGCTCTGAGTCAAAGCTAATTCTAGGACCTAGTTACTAGCGCAAAGTCTAGTCCGTGCGTTGACCAGAACCGCGTATATCGACGGAACCAACTCACGCTCAACCTCTTAGGTCGGGAATTATTCCCAACAAGCAACTGCTTGAAGTCACACCAACGAGAGAAGATGATACGCAACGAGATCATCTCATCCGATGCCGATATCCTCTGTCTTCAGGTAAGCAAATTCACTCGCACGCTACTTTCGTCTAATGACGTCCATAGGAAGTCGATAGACTCGAGAAACTAACCCCCGCCCTCAAGAACGCCGGTTACACCACGATCTACAAAGCCGGACATCGTAAAAAACACGGTCTGCTCATCGCATACCGTGGCGAGAAATACTCCAAGGTTGCAGACCGCGCCATCTTCTACGATGAAGAAGAGATCCGGGATGGCGAAGGGGGGAGGTACAGACGAGGTATCAGCTACCGAACAAAGAATATCGGATCTCTCGTCGCTCTCAAATCCGTCAACTCCGAAGGAGACGGCTTGATCATCGCAACAACCCACTTATTCTGGCATCAGAGATACACCTACGAACGAACTAGGTCAGCTTGCTCGCCCCTCCCTTCCAGCTTGACCCCAGCGATCGGCTGATCTCGGCAGGTAGACAGGTCGCCGTCCTCCTCCGTGAGGTTGTAAAACTCAAGAACGCTATAAATCCCAACTGGTCGTGCATAATCGCAGGCGGTACTTCTCTGCCTCGACATTGCGTTTTGCTCCCGAGATGAAGGTTATATACAGACTTCAACTTCACCCCGGAGGACCCCAGCTACTCTCTCCTCGTCGGAGATCCCATCACACCGTCTCAAGAAGAACTTCTTGCTGCTTCTCGCGTCGTACATGTCTCCATCGACCCCGACAGTGCCCCAGTCGCCGAATCGAAGGAAGCCAAGAACGAGGAAGGTGACGGCGCCGAGCAGGACCCAGACCGAATCATCGTGAACGTTCGCACGGCCACACCTGCCGACGGACTCCTATCGACTGAAGAGCTCGTAAAAATGGTCCAGGAACTTGGGGTTGCTAACCTGGAGAGCTCCTACGACAAAGGACTTGGAATCGCCAAAGCTTCTGGAGACTCCGACATCAAAACTTTCGGCGATAGGGTTACTTCGATCCCATCGACGAGAAAAGGCAGGCACGAACCAGAGTGGACTTCCTACACGCACTTCTGGAAGACAGTGCTCGGTTTGTTCACCTCGCCCATAAATCCTGTCTTTCACTGAAACAATTGTGCCTAGATTATATATTCATTTTGGATCCCCCCTCACGTACTTCACACGTGGTACGGCTGCTCAAGCCACACACCACCAAGGATATGGAGCCAGGTCTCCCAAAGAAGGCTGTATGTGGGAGTGATCATATCTCTCTTCTCTCAGAAATCGTCTGGACCCCAACGGAACCTTGTGCGGCTTCAACGAGCCAGGTCAGTCAATAGGAGCCGATGAAGCCCTGGTAAATACATCCTGTCCGATTTCCCACCGTCGGCTGGTTTCAAGTTTCATCAAATTAGTAGTGGTATATAGAGCCTACTCGGGAAAAGAAAAGAACGAGAGGGCGTTTGCAATGAACGGCGAAATTCCCTAAATGAACGATGGATGAAAGAATAATGTGTGCCAATCGAGCAACGAGGGGTCAGGTGGTTGGAACGCGAAGAAAACAAGTAGGAAATTAGAGGATTAACCTCACAGGGTGGGGATAATGGGGGAAAGAAACCACCAGAAATTCCGTAGAGTAATGTGGATGAGAGAACCGTCCAAACCTGCCATCCTAGCAATGATAACAAACAAGGAAGAGAACCAGGAACTAACCCACAAATGTGAGGAAGGAGGAAAGAATCATTAATCACGACCGATCTGACCCAGCAAGCAAGCTATCAAATAACCCCTGGGTCGACTTCTCGTTCCTCAACTGCAGCATATAGACCATTCCAGTCCTCACCCCCTTGTCGCTCAACTCTATCGCAACACCCGTCTTCCCCACCCTTTCTACACCATCCGTCAACACGATCGTGGAGATCAAGAGTGACTTATCCTTGTTGTCCGCCTCCACAACCAGTTGCTTAACGTTCGTCGGGCTCTCGCGGTAGAGCTTCAATTTCGCTGAACCCAGGGACTTCCACTGTGCGTGCTGCTGTTTGAGGAAGACCTTGCACTTCATCTGGGCTGAGATCGCCGAGGACACCGGGCCAGTGTACGGTGCTGGCTCTTGGACTGGCGAACTTGGTGGACTGATCTCATAGAATGACTGTGATGAAGGAGCCGCCGAAACGGTCCTTTGAGCGGAGGGGAGCAAAGGTCTGGACTGCGGGAGGGGCAACGAATCGGCCGAATGATTCCTCGGTATATTCGCTCCAGGCATCCTCGGTACAGGTGGCAACGCTCCGGTGGGATCAAACTGCACATTCAACGAATGAGATGATTGCGTTTTGCGAAGCCCATTCAACCCCGGTCCTGGAGGACCGATTGATTGGGGTTGTAAGAGATCCACGGTCGGCTGTCGGGATGGATGAGGTGGTATGTTAAGATTGTGGCCGTTGGGACCTTGCGGTCCACGCATGGGGTCCATCGAGGGTTGACCTTGCATCGGCGGCGGGCCACGTGGTGGTCCAGGTTGGAAGGGCGGTTGGCCTGGAAAATGAGGTCCTCCGGGATGTTGTCCTGATCCAGGGGGTCCTGGAAGCCATGCGCCGGGAGGTGGATGTCCCATTCCATTAGGACCTGAAGGGTTCGGACCAGGGTGTGAAGGTAGACTAGGACCTTTGGGGGGAAGCCCTGGGTAGCCGGGGGGAGGGGGTCCCATATGTCCGGAAGGGGGCGGTTTCACGTGACTTGGCGAAAGGGGTCCGCCAGGAAGCGGAGGACCAACGTCAGGGGGAGGACTCATCATGTTCCGGGGCAGCGGGGGGTTCATCATATTACGTGGTGGAAGCGACCCCATCTGTCCAGGCGGAGGGCTTGTTAGGTTTCGTGGTGGAAGTGGGCCGCCGTGTCCGGGTGGAGGGCTCATCATGTTCCGAGGCGGAGGTCCCGGCCCTCGTTGGATGCTCATGCTACGGGGAAGGACCTGCCCGGGGCTGAATGACTGTTGGGATATAACCTGACCTGGACCAAATGAAGGGGGAATAACTTGTCCGGGGCCGAACGAACCTGGCGGAGGTATCACCTGTCCTAGCCGGAGCGGGGGACCAAGGCCCCCAGGACCCTGGTTCTGTGAAGGCGGTCTACTACGCTGGGCCAGACCGTCCATCACAGTCTCCGCAGTTGACGACGTCCTCTGTGGGCTCCAAGGGTCGGGTGACTGTTCCTGCACAACACGATGCGGTCCGTTCTGGAGTTGCAATTCTGGTGAAAGTGCCCGTTGTGCAAGCGATTCATGTGGGCCAGAAGGAGACCAGCGCTTCTCGGAATTAATCGAATCAGTTCGTGAAGGGGGTGAAAACCTCTTTTCATCTGAGGTAAGGCTATAACTGGGCGAAAGCCTACGCATCGGCGGACCTCCTCGGCCACCAGAATCAGGACGAGGTGGACCGGGTGATGGTGGGAGAGGTGAGGAGATAGATCGTGGGAAGCTCGGAACGGGAGGTGGTGGTTGTGTGTTTTTTGCTCGCTGATAGACTGGGAGAACCGGCCGAGATTAGCGAAGGCAACTCAAACCTGGGTGGACTCACGGTTTGTTGCTGTGTCGATACAATCTCGGAATTCTGCCAGCAATTTCGATTTCACTTGGGGCGAAGGAGTATTGATGATCAATGTTTCCTTCCTTAGGATAAGGATGTTTAAAGCCGTGTCTGTCCCAAGAATCAGATGTAACCAGGGATAATTGAAATCTGTCACTTACCAGAATCAGGTATCTCCGAGACTTTCAGGTGTTTGCCAGCGAGGGGAGGAAATATCAACGAGATGTCGGAGGCACCTCCGTATTCCGCCCTCTCTGAAGGCAAAATCCATTCACAGATAAGGAAGAGGTCCGTGAGAAGGAATATGTGCCCGCGGGGGTATCGCATAGGTTGACCAGTAGATTTGGGAGTGAAGTCGATGGTGACATCTAGTGAAAATCGTACTTCACGGGTATATGTCAATCCTGGTGTTTCTATCTGCAACTTGGTTTCCTATGGGCGTGACATCAGAGTTCGTACTCTGCTCAAAAGGGAAGACAATCCCTCACCCTCGGGCTCATTGTAAACAAGTCGAGCGTCTTCGCGGTTGACAATCGCCTTTCAATGTCAGCGGCCGTCACGGGCGGTGTTGGTCCAGAGTTCCGGTCGACGGACGTTGCTCCCGTCGTTTGAGATTGGTTTCCTCCACTGCTGAAAAGGTCAATCGCCGGTTAAAAGCCCTCCTTTCTATAAGGAAACGCAGAACTTACGATGTGCTCGCATGCCTTGAATTGGTTCCATCAGACAACAGTGTATCTCGGATCCAGGGTTCGGGCGGAGAGTACTGCGGAGGTCCATCCCGCATGTCGACTACAACCTCGTCCTCGGTCTCAACGGGTGGAGATGACTGGAGTCTAGCACTGAATCTCCCTTCCACAGTCACCAGCAGCCTTTCCAGCTTTTCCATTGCACCAACCAGCAACTTGTGATCACTTCGTCCCGGCGCAGTGCTCTTCAACAGTCTCCCGTACAGCTTCTTGTAGTACTTGAGTCGGCCGTGAGGGAGCAGGAACAAGCCATCCAAGGTCCACGAGGGCGGTTCTGATGGGGGAGCTTGAGATGATGAAGGAAGTGGAGGAGGGTTCGAGGCAGAGAATAGCGCCAGGGTGGCCGGTAGCCTCTGATTATTGGCAACAGGTTCCCATGTGTCAAAACCAGCGGTGTACTTGTTGCAGTACGTTGCGTATGGAAGTTCGAGATCATCGACCTGGAAATCGGGATTGGTTAGAGGCCCGGGACGACAGCATATATCCACCGACCCAACGCATGAGGAGATCGCCCAAGGCCTTTGGTGACGAGGGACTGGTCCCGATCTCTTTCAGTTTCTAGAAAACACATGTTTCGATTGTATTCAGTATATACACTGGAGATGAGCGTGTGATCACTTACCGAGAGTAACGACCTGTTCGCCTTATAGACCGCCTCAACCGCCCTGAACATCTGGTCCAGCTCAAAGGGCGGCAGGTTTGACCTTGACCACGCAGAGGCCACTTTCTGGATCAATCAAACACACGAATCGGAGCCACCAGCCGTCAGAACAATGAGAAGGTACCGAATAGAAGTAACCGGTAGACTTACCCTGATAATACCGGCCAATTGGTCGACATAAATCTTTTCCGTCTCAACTAGTTCTGTTAGCGGGTTCGTTTTTTTCGACCTGGCTTCGGGTTGTGGTGACGGCGGCTGGGAGCGGGAGCTGCCGGCACTTGTTGGGGTCACCGGTGTGCTGAGGTCTGGGTAAACGAAAGGCTCAATTATGATACAAAATAAGGAAGAAAGGAGAGGATGGGGGGACGCGAACCGTTTGGGTTTAGTGAGGAAGGCGTCAAGTCGGCGGTGTCAAGCGGCACTGGTGGTAGCCTCGACTTTTCCTCTACGATCTTTGGGGGAAGTAGGGGCGGCGGCAGGTCATCGTCTGGCGTGAAGCCCGCTACGTTCATGAGGGTGGGATGACAAACGATGTGCCTGTCGTAGTTGGTGGAGGACAAGCGCAAATGTGACGATGAGATCAAGAGTTCCGGTGCCTGTCTCGTTCGTTTCTCACAACCAACCGTCGGTCGCCCCGAAATGGCGGCACCCCGTTCCTCAACACAGCCAGACCAATCGGCAAAGCCGTATCCTCTCGAATGGATGGAAAGCACTTTCAACTCGAAGGAAAGGACGGAAAGCCTGCTCAGACCCGAGGTCGAGAGCGGGAACGTTACTTATCACGACATGGAACTTGCTCAGGTGAGCGATATCCTCTTTCTCTCACAACCTACAGATGAAGTGACCCCGCATATCCCCTACAGTCCTTCTTCTCGAGCAAGAAACGTTATCTTCCAGTATGTCTCTCCATCAGAAGCTACTGCACCCTCCAGCCACACACGTTCGATCCCACAACTAATCTCACTCTCCCAGGTCTTTTACTCGAGCCTCGCGTTCCTCGGTACAGTCGTGTACTCCCAAAAGCTCGTTCGACCAAAATGGAGCTTAACCAAGCTCGTAACAATAAGCACTTTCCTGGGTGTTGGCAGCTACACCTTCGGCTTCAACCAAAAGTTGACTGCCCACTTCAGGTTCGCCCGGTCGTTGGAGAACCCTGCAGGGTTCAACCAGGCCCTACGAAACGTAAATTCCCGCCTTGGAGGCCCGGAACATTTCCCGTACGGAGTTCCGGAACGGCGGGGGGAGTACATGGGTGTTGCTCTCGGACCTGGCGTTACAGCGCTCTCAAAAAACCCTAGCGCCAACAAATCGGCCCTCGAAACCACGGAGCCGGGGGAAGATTGGGCCCTCTCTCAACCCCAAGAGGAACAAGATCAAAACCAGAGTAAGTCTTCATACGTCATAACCACATCTCTCGCATCATTCCCGTCGGCGCCAGCGCCTACAAATGTGATGCGTACTGCACGAACGCCTTTACGTTCTGATCCCCCTTGTTTTGCTTCCTATAAATGCATTTATTCTCACACAAATGTCGGGCTCGTAGCGCAGCAGACCATTCAACCGAGCGTTCAAAGACCCCCTAACAAATGGGACGAGATCCGGGCCGCCAACAACAAAGCCGGTTCTCTTTCTTCGTGGGACCTCATACGACAGAACCACGAACGGAACAAGATATCGTCACCCTCATCATCTCAATCCTCCGCCCGTTCCCGCCACCCGACCGGAGTACCAGCCGGGGCAGATGGTGTACACGACCGCGACGATTCTCCTGCCAGTTTTAATTCACCAACCGCACTCGACAAGAACGAGAAACAATGGGATAGCCGTGCGCTTGACGAAGCTCAGTTTGAGGCCGTGTTGGAGGCTGAAAGGCGTAGAACTTCCCAGGCCTGACGCGAGCTCCCCGCACGCGGATCACACAGTCCTCCTGTATCATTCCCTTCCGACACGTCGGGGATCAGTCCCCTGACATCGTAACAAGCCCTCCGAAATTCGAAACCCCAATCAGAGTCGCGACTAAGTATAGGAACCGTGCGTTTCCCGCGACCCCCGCGACCCAGCCTAGACCCTCCCAACCCTGGGAACGGTCTGTCAGCTAAAACGCAAAACACAAATCATAATGCATAATCGGCTACAGGGATCGAAGCTAACGATGATGTGTCCATGAGATCGCTTGTTTGTAGATTACCGGAAAGACGATTGTGCTTTGTACAGACGCCCACGAAACCTAATTCCGGATCGTTCTTCCCGAGGTAATCCAAGACAAGCATGAAAGATTCAATATACAGAACAGGGTACGCTGGAGATTGCGAATTTTGGATGATAATTCCCTCAAGCCCTTTAAATTCTAAGGTAAAATCAAACAGGTACCAGTGTATATGAGAGGAGAGTCAGAGAGGCCACTGTGACGGCCCGAAAACGAATCGCAAAACAGAAGTGGACTACCAAAGGGTATTCAAACAGACAGGAGAAGGAAGCAGTAGAAACAGTAGACCCGCGACTACAAAAACACGGAGGACGCTAATTATACAACAAACGCGGTGGAGGAGGGTAGTAAGGGGGAGGCATCGATTGCATTCAGTCATAGCCCCACCCCACCAGGCAATGGGGAGAGACGATAAACGAACATAACCGTGGGGCGAAAGGTCAATTACGGCGGAATGAAAACCTTACTGAGAGCCGAGACTAATCGTACGGCGAGGGAAAAAAAAATGGAACGAGGATCCAGCAAGATGACGAGAAAGACTTTACAGATAAGCAGCTCCGCGGATCCCCTCGGAGAATGGAGATATGTCACTGGGGCTGGTCGACCACAGGTCGCCGTTCAGACCAGTGCCCGAAACTTTTATCCCCGAATGCGAACTGATGGTCTCAGCCCTTGAGCTACTCCTGAGGTTCGGTGAATCGTTTACATCTTCAAACGGCGATCCGCTTGGGAGGGGAGCACTGGTCGGGGAGGGTTTATCGAACGCAGTTTCCCTCGAGAAGGGGTAGAGCGGTACCCCTACTTCCAGAGGTTGCATTTGACTGGTGAGGCGGACGATCTCGGACATGAGACCCTGCAGAAGCTTTTCCTGTCGTGCTGAATAGTGTTTCAGGATCACGCCGAACCGAAGACAAGGCACAGAGGACTCACTTCCAATTGGGGATCTCTCTCCGTACGAAATCATAGCCGATCTATCGAAAAGACCAAATTCCCATCAGCATGGTTAATTCCCACGGCGAGGAAAGCCATCAAGCAAAATCAGGTGTAAAGGCGGTGGCGACGGCGGTCGGGAGGAGTCTGGCCCAGGGATGCGGGAAAGAACGAAGGGGGAGCAATCGTGTAAGGATTGACGCATACCTCAGGATGTTGATCTCGCCCCAGATGGTAGTCTCCCTTGAGATATCACCAATTTCGATGAAGTACTTGCACAACTGGATCTGTACGACGGCAGCCAAGTACCAGCAGATCTAGGAGAAGATAAACGGGACGTGAAAAGTAGGTAGGAAAGAACACCCACCACTACAAGGGGGTGCAACCTCGTGATGTCAAGCGAAGTCTCATACAACCGGTAATAGGCTGTGAGGATGGCCCTTGCGGAGTGGACACATCTCGATGCCGATGTAGATTGCGAGTCGGAGAAGTCGACGTATGGGTTGTGCAACGTAATGGCAGTACTGTGTTGTTATACGCATGATCAGAAATTGGCTCCGCGGGGAACATGGGCGGGGGCGTAAACGATACTCACGCATGAGGGAGCAGATGTGCGAGATACAGGTCCGTATCCATAGAACCGTCTTCGTTTAACCCAAGGTGCTTGTAAGATGGCGGGAAACTCTCCAAAAAGTCCGTAGAAACCAGCTTGTCAAGCTCTGTGAAACCGGGCTTGAAAAATGGATTCTGATTGCGTGTGACGACTGCGGGCGCCCGGAGGTTGCTACGGACGTTGTAGTCCGTCACCCGACCAAACAACATGGTCGCCTTGATGAGCAACAAAAAGGAATCCGTGTATTCAGGGGGGTGATTAATGAACAGGTCGCCTTTGGACATGTCCTGTGGATTGACCGGGACGCTTCGCTGTGGCAACCGATGGTAAGTTCTCAAGAGGGCAGCAGACGTGCGCGCGCAGAACGATCACCGCACCTCCAACTCAAAGTCCGCTGTCGTTGATGGAAGCTCGGTACCGATATCTCGTTCGTCTACCAAAACGGTTGTCAATGTTTTGTATTCGTGTGAGAATGATGAGTAACTAACCAACTGCATGCACCCAACCGCCGATGGACACGGTTCGATCAAAAAGTATTGTCATCCACCACGTCCTTCGCCTTATTTCTTGTTCTAGCGGGTCTTGAGGGGGAGGAAGGTATTCTCCAGGTCCATTTACGGCGTGAACAGAAAATGTGCCGGGGTAATTCAACCGCAATGGGACGGCAACGCGCGTCTGGAAACCAGCATATATCCAGACCTCGACCCACCGCCCTTCCTGATAAAGATACCAAGACAACACGATACACGCCTGCATGACCTGAAAGATATCCTTTCCGCTGGCCATAGTCCGGTCGATGTATTGTCTTGTTTTGCTGGCATGGAACTCGGCAAACTTGTCTCGACGTACGCCGTCCTGAGTTACGGTGGCGGCATTCGAAGTCCACCTTGACGCTGAGGCACACTAGGTATTGATTAGCGATTACGTTTGAGGTGCGACCAAATCACTTACGATTGCGTGCAGTAAAGCAACATGAGGGAACTTAGAATGGTAAGCAGGCAACTGCATGGCAGCCAAGAATGATGGTCTGTGCAGAATTCTCGAACCGCACGGGTCGCAATTGAAAAATACTTCGATAAAGTGATTCACGATTGCAGGTGGGGGTAAGTCGGGGTTCCACCCAGCGACTAGCAGTTCTTGGGGTGGAGTGGGACTGGATTTGGTGGGGTAGGAGTTGTTGTTGATCGGACTCGATCCGGGAGTACTTCCGGCACCCGTGGTCGTGAGGGAGACACTTGGCAAGACGATGACCCCCGGGCTCAGTTCTGGGGAGGCACCAAACAGTGATGGAGCGGCTGGTTTCCGGACGCTCGGAGTTGTTGACGGTCCTGCTATGGAACCCGTTTCGCAGAGTTGGCTCCTTAATTGGTCTGAACACGCGGGTGATGAGGACGCGTGGGTCTGAATCGGAAAAACAGCCCGTCCCACTCACTGAGCTGTTCCTCAAGCGCTTTGATCTTTTCCAAAGGTCCGGTATCAGGGGCCAGAGGCAGGCCATCGATGGGATCGTATGTACATTGCGGCTCAGTAGGGTGACTGCAGATTGTGTGAGCAAGGAGCTGTCCAGACGCAAATGGGACCGGAAGACTAACGTAAAACCGACCGGAGGGGGGACGCTAATCGTAGCTTTCCATTGTCTGTGAGGATACAAGTACGGACGCTTGGTAAGACAACTCTTGCGGGTATCGAGGACGGGCGGACATACTTTACGCAGGTAGTACAATGGGGGCGACCGGCGTCACATTTCTTTGGATAGGCGGTGATCAGATGCACCCCGGAGAAGGTTCAAGGAGAGTGCGCGTACAAGTTTTCTTTTCCGACATGAAAGGCAAGCCTGCACGGTCGGGAAGATGTGAGAGATCAAAAGAAGCGGGGTCGGCGAACGCGGCGAGACATACCTGGTTCCGGCGAAGGGCAGGTCGTGACGATTGGGTGGAAGACTGTGCTTTCGGCATCCGGGAAGAGGAAAGAGGAGGTGAGCGAGATGAGCGGAAGACGAAGGGCAGCAAGGCACGACGGATTTGGTGAGTTATAAATCATCGGTCCTCCTGTCAACGGGCGGCTGTTGGCCAACGCACGCACAGCCCACGTGACCACGAGAAGATAAAACTCCAGACTGAGACTCCGTGACATTGAGGGCCAAGTAAAGAGATGAAAGGGGACGAGATGGCGAGAGGTTCAGCCGGCGATTATCCTGTACATCTCCCTGCGTTCCCCTTTGTTTTATTCTTCGCAGGCAATCATCGACATCTTTCACTACACAGCTTGTAGATTTCTCCTGCCAGCCTGACACCCGGGCTGCCCGAAAATCAAATATATAAACGATCGTCCCTTATGTGACACCACCCGCCGGCTGGTTGGTCCAGTTCCAAGCCCTGATCCTTCCCCCTAGCTGACTCTCAGAGTCATACCCGATCATTGACCCGAGGGACAAGCCACTTGTCATTTCATTTACACACGCTACCCGACCCGACGGCGGGGGCACCACCGCCCGGAGGAACCGATGGGCTACAAGGAACCCTCCACCGTCCTCAGTCGTCGAACCGTTTGGTCGTCCTATCAATCCCTCCTCGGTTTCCCGGCTTGTTACGATTCGTACAATGGTTGGCGTAATGTCCCTTCTCACCGCACTTAATTTAATTTCAATTGCCGTCAGCTGGAGCAGAAATGAGATACGCGCACAAAGAACCGTCGCACCTTGAAACACATGACTTCGTCCAGGTTCCGACGCGGAGGTTGTCCACCTCCAGACTGCATCCCTGACCCAGGTCCATGGTCAAAGTCTGCGTATCTACCATACCCAGGTGGAGGGGGGCCCAAATCCCTCGGCGAAGGTGGAGGAGGAGGATCATAAGCGCTCGGCGGAGGGATGTTCGGCTTAGGGCTGTTCGTGCCGTTAGTGGGCGCATGGTTGTGGATATAGCGTGGGCACAGATAAACAAGGATACTCACTGTCCTCGCGGGCAATCCGGGCCCATTGGACAAAACCCGGTCAAGAACAATTGGCAAGCCACTCTTCTGACATGTTTTCGCGGACAAGTTGGACCTATAAGGTTATAGTAAAGTCAGTGAGGATGACGTACGAATCTAAACCCAGTGGAGGTAGACAAACCTAGCTTGCAGAACCCTCGGTTATAGTCTGGACATTCGACTTTACGTTCCTTCGGATGGGCATACAGGCATTCGTCTCCGGCTGAACAGTACCCGTACTTCGCGAACCACCAACATTCTGGCATTCGCCGAAGGTTATACTCATGCAGAAACTCGCACGCGTCGCCCTTCTTACAAAGCCCACGCAGCCAGTGTTTGCAAACAGTTGCCAAACGTTCTCTGTCCCGAGGATGAGTGGGAAGTTGTTTTGGCGGTTGGAAGTTTTGGGGTGACGGTGACGTGTGCCGCAGCGGACATAATAGTGGTCCAAGAGGGCAACCCGTGGCTGTTAAAGCGAGTCGACATATCTGATCATCTACAACCGACGTTTTGCGATTCGAATCAACCGATCGTGTTTAAGTGACAGACACGACAATACATACCTTTATCTAACTTCAAACCGAGTTCATTCTTGATAAAAAGCTCCTGAGAGAAGTTGTTCTGATGAAACTGAGGTCTAACGATGTCCCGAAGTGGTGAAGGGCCAGTCAGAGGATTGGGCTGAACGTTCAAAGCCATGGTCGATGAGTAAGTCGCGGAGAACCGTGGCGCGCTCCGAAGTCAGCGCCGAATCCCGCCCTAGCCTAATGGGGAAGTTTTTGCTCACGCTTACTACGCCTCCTAGGCTTCCGGTCTTCGGCGCGAAATTCCGCCCCCTGGCCTGGACCATCCGGCGCCCATGATGCTCCGGCAAACTGACAGGGGAACATGAGCGGTGGGTGGTTGAATATATTAAGTAACCTGATCAATTTCTACGCTCCAACGCCCAGGACCTCGTCGACTCATACGCCTTCCGGTCAGCCACGTTGGAGGAACTGGTAGCTTTTATCAGCTCACGGCTGCCGGCTGATAGTTGTGACGCGTAATTGACTGGTAACCGTGTCTCTTGTGTTACAGAACCCGCAGCTAATAGCTCTAGGCACGACTCGAATTTCCTACTGCAGCCGCGATTGTGCCGCCCTTACAAGCCTTCTACAGGGAGTATAGTATATGTATCAAACAACGCGGTCACTGGTAATCGCGGATCTGCGACCCCTCATCCGTCCCTACTATCGTATAGATATTGTGACTACTCACGAGGAGCTCGTAGGAATCGAGCTTTTCGTTGAGGCCGCACGGACACGTCTTATGATCCCCCTCATTTGATGCCTGGAACTGAAGTCAAGTGATTCCTGTACCCCAGACACAGAACGGTGCCCACTCCCGTGATCGAGACCAAAGTTCGTGTCGTTGATCGCGAGAGATCTGGAGTCTTCGATAATCCCAAAAAACCAATTGGCAGGTGGAGATAGTCGTCCACCCTGATACCTTTTCCGGACATTGTATAGGCAGCGGTACGGATGATGAGTGGTGCCGGTGCGACCGGTTTTGTGGCAGAGTGCACGTCGAGGCGCCCAATACGATAACCTTTTACCTTACCACACTTGTTCGGTTCTCTCCCCGCTTGCGTTTCCTCGTCGACAAACCAGTTATAGACTTTTGCCGTCCCCTGCTAGGGCCTGTAGAGTGTGTGGGATGAAGGGACGGGAGAAAGAATTAATGTTTTATAACGGGAATGTCGGTGGCATGTCTGCGGATAGGCATATAACTAGGAGTCCTCGGCGTAAGGAGTAGACCGACCGCCCGGAAAAGCCAACAAACAAGCTACAGCTATCGGTCGCTGGAAAAAAAGCAGCTCAGGATACGGATCAACAATGAGAGCGGGGCAACAGATATGCGGGATGGTGTTCGTAGGGACCCCGATGATAAAGCCGGGGGGGGGGGTATGGATAGCGGTCGTATCGAAGGACATGGTTGCAAACGGGGTGGGGTGGCGAGGCGTTGGCGACTCGTGGGAGGATCCATTTGAAGAACTTGACGCAGCCGCCAACGTCTTCATTCGATCTCCTAAGCTTAGAATGGAGAGTTAGTACAGGCAGGCAGCAGTACCGTTCACAGGAGCTTACAATTGAAGCCGGGTTGACCAGAGGCAACCTGGGTGTCCAGTTCCTTCTCTATACCCCGGAGGAGCCCCGTACAGTTCTCCATACTCTTATCAGCCCCAAGCTTCTCATAAACCTGGGCGGCGCGCAGGGCCTCAGACTTTGCCTCTTTAAGTTTGTGCTGCTTGTACCAAACCCAGGCCTGCTCCCCCATCACATGGCCCAGGAAGTATGCGTTATTTTCATAGACCGCGTGCGACCTGGCGTGTTCGACGTGAGCCTGTGCGTCGTCGAGCCTGCCCTCATTGCGAAAAATCCCCGCCAGTTCGTAATGAGCCCAAAACAGCTCACCATGCCAGTTGAAAGAGGACGCTATTCCGAGGGCTAGCTTGAGGTGGTGAACAGCTTTCTCTATCTCGCCCTTGAATCGATATATCTGGCCGAGAGCACGGTGGCAGTTGTAGACTCGGTATTGTTCACCTTCCTCCGGGAGGAGATCGATGGCGCGAAATGCAGCTTCTTCCGCGGCATCGAACTGTTGGTCCAAACCCAACAACCAAGCGAGATCCGACAAACACTGTGCCTGTTTGACTGTGTCACCATGTCGTCTAGAAATCTCCAAAGCCTCTTCAACCTGCTGTATCCCCTCCTCGTAGAGGTCTATTCGCCGATTTGCATCAGATAGCTCCATCAATGTCGAAGCAACCTGATGGTCGCTCCCCCGCTCTCTATCAAGCTTTAAGGTATCGGTGAGAAGTCTTTTGCACTCTGCCAGATTTCCGACCGATTCAAACAGCCGTGAGAGCCAAAACAAGCAATCGTGCTTGAACTGACAATCATCCGGGAGCCCTTCAATCTTTGACTTCAGAGCAACGAGTCGCCCTTTGTGCCAATAAAGGTATTTCATGAAATTGCTGCAGGCCTTCCAGGTGTCATCCGAGTCCTTGTCGATCGCTGCGAAGACATCGAGCAGGTGCTCAACATTTACATCCTCCGTTGTAATCCATCGCGATTCTCCAAAGTCAGGCCTGCTTGGACCAATACTGACTGACATCCGGATGAAGTAGCGTTCCTTGGCAGCACAGAGGAGTGAGGATGATTTTGGATCCTTGGGGGAAAGGTAGTCTCGGAGCGGTGCGAGCATTGTGATGAATTCGCCGCTCCGATATGTTAGGGAGAGAATGCAGAACTTGTCGAAGATATTGGTTCCGTCGGGGATCGTGGGAAAGAACCATTCAAGGTTGTTCTCGTCGACACCTTGCGGGAAGAAGGCGACAACTCCGAGAAGCTCTCGGGCGTCGGGTCCAAGGTCTCGGAACAGGGGAGAGGCGAGTGAGAGTTCGATTGTGGTAGCGAGGCTCCTGTTGTGCTCGGTCTCCAGAACACTCGTTCGACGTCTCTCCCATTCCCTCGTCAGTCGGTCCATTGTCCACCTATTCTGATGCGCGACAGTGGCAAGTAAGGCGATCGAGAGGGGGTGGAAATCGAGTTGCTCCAAGATTTCGCCGATCGTATTGGACTGTTCCCGCTTCTTGTAGATGGAATAGAAGACGTCTCGTGCAGCATTCGTCGACAGTGTTGGAACCTCGAAGATCTCGCATTCGTGAGGAACGGCAAAGATCCGAGATGTAATGCAGAGACATATCGTCTCCATTCGACTCAGCTCCTCCACCAAGGCGTAGATCTTCGCGGCATCAGTTCCACGTGGGTCGAGAACAGATTCGGCGTTGTCGAGGACGATGAGGATCTCCCTTGAAGATAGGGACGGATACAGGGGAATCAGCTCTTCCGGGTTTTCGACGCCTGCACCGGTGACCTTGGAGAGTTGGCTAAGGAGATGGACGAGTGTGGGTGGGAACTGATCACATCGGATAAACCGACGATCCTCGCCAAACCGCTGTTTGATGCGATGGTGATGAAGAACGGCCAAAGCGATGGAAGTTTTGCCGATTCCCCCAGCACCGATGAGAGCGATTGGAGTCAGGTTTTCGGCGAAACCGACGATCTCCTCGATCAATTCGTCGCGTCCAAAACAGGTCCTCGGCGCCGGGGGAGGTGATTCACCAGGTGGGCTGGATACAACCGCAGAAGACTGTGTACATCAACAATCTATATCGCCCGTCCGGTTTGAGCCTTGCTACTCACTCGGCAATAAACGATAGCGGATTGAATCTCATCCATGAGTTCAGACACGACCTTGGCATCCTCACCGCTTCCCGTGTAACCCGCGTTCTCGATGCGACCGGATACGTCCCGGAGCTTGACTTTAATCCGTTCCAGGATACTACAGAGGATTTAACGTTGGGTTCTGCAAAGAGGGGTTGAGATAACTGACGCGAGCGGTGGGGCATCGCTTCGCGTTTGCTGCAGTTTAAGAACTCCATCCCCACTACCTGTCCCTAAACCTAGCTTATCCAGCCATTCCAACAAAGCGTCGAGCTTTTTCCTTGTCACGGATGACTCCTTCTGGCTAGTCAGGCAGATACTTCGTAGGAAGGAGAGGGTCGTACCTCGTGCTGCGCCAGCAAAGTTTCAAAGGAGTGCTGACATCACCGTGTAGCTTGTTAGCCCTGAGGTCGAAGGCACTGATGAGCAATCTTACAATCAGCCTCCTGATTTCCCGGGATGTCGATTGTTCTGGCGATATCTGCTGCAACGATATCAACGAAGGTTTGGGCGCTGCGTGTGGTTTCCGCCCACCGTCAGTTGTCCGAGAGTGGATTGTGATCCAGCCTGTCCGCTTGGACCCGAGGTCCCCTGAGGGAGAGTAGTCATGACTTTCTTGACGACTTGAGGAAGGAAGGATGCTGGGGGAAAGGTATAGGCGCCAAAAACATGAGGTGCGTTTGCACAGGCCCCGTCACAGCGTTAGATTTAGCGCTAGTCAGAACTGGCACGAATTATCGCAGCGAGTGACTAGTGACGTCTCGAGAAGAGTGAGCACATAAAGTGAGGTCACGTCCGTGAGGTTTGGGATGGCATAAGGCGCAGCGGCAATGGGAGTGATTGAATGAAGGTCTGATTGCGGTGGGGCTCAGTCCTTTGAGAGCTGGCTTCGATGGCCCGAAATCGAGAGAACAGTGCGGCGCGTGGGCTGAGAAGTGGAAGCTAGACCAAAATAGAGACGAGAAAACCTCGGTCGCGCTGAAACCAATGGTGACCGGTGACCGATGAATCGATGAATTCCGCCGTTCCAAATTATGCGCGACTTCCTAGCAATGGTATAGGGGGGTTTACAATAAAGACCTCTAACAACAGCTCACATGCAGACGAGATGTTCGATACAGCACTAATACATTCTATCACCAACACCCCAGGACCTCAGCATCACCACCGGCTTCCAAAACCCTCCCTACAGCCTGTCGTAATCTCAAACCCCAGACCC
>Ga0307515_10004417_pt1 | contig 29120 bp, 22 predicted proteins | sample 17_EM_MG_FD_194513 | JGI IMG/M metagenome (GOLD analysis project Ga0307515, IMG submission 194513) | Populus trichocarpa ectomycorrhiza microbial communities from riparian zone in the Pacific Northwest, United States - 17_EM | ecosystem: Host-associated > Plants > Roots > Unclassified | place... | reverse complement strand
ACTGCGAAGGATTCGTCGGACTCGTCGTAACCGATACCGGCAGCAGCCGAGTAATCGCCGAAGGTACCGGACACACCAGCCGAGATATCCGGCAGGTACTTGCGGCCCTTGTGCGAAACGGTGTTGACGTTGCCGTCGTGGTCGATGCCGTTACGGGTAATCGTCGTGTCGGCAACGCCGTCAGCATTGGTGTCGATGTCGAACGAGCTGGTGCCGTTGAACTCGTCGGCATCGTTGTCAAGCGACACGAAGGCCTTGAAGTTGCCGAAGTCAGCCGTGTAGCTCACATACTGGCGTGCATCAGGATAGTTCCAATCCGAGGTGTAGACGCCGCCGTCATCGGTACGACCGCCGTAGCCGAGGAACTTCGCCCACTGGCTGTCGAAGTTGCCGAATTCCAGACCGCCGATACCGAAGTAGTAATAGAAGCGCATGTCGCTGTTCGGATGACCGGTGTGGAGGCGTGTGGTAGCAACATCAAGAACGCCATCGAGATCAGCATCGATCGAGCTTGTGCTCACGCTGTTGACAGTGCTGCCGTTGTTGTTGACCTGGTCGCCCTGGAGCTGAACCCAGCTGTAGACCGTGCCCCATTCGGAGTCATTGCGTGCATCGAAACGAATTTTAATGCGCGAATGGTTGTCGTAGGAAGCGGCCTGGTCGCCGGTACGGCTAAAGCGCTTTTCGTAACGCACCTGGCCACCGATCTTGAGGCAGGTTTCGGTGCCCGGGATGTAGAAGAAGCCCGTGCCGTAAGCGTCGCAGACGCGTACATATTCCATGGGTTCCGGCTCGGCAGCGACAACAGCGTCGGCAGCCTGTGCGCCGGAGACCACTGCCAGGGCAGCGGCGGAGCCGAGAAGAAGGCTCTTAATGTTCATTTCTGACCTCCAGTCAAAAGTTTAAATCGGACCGGGTTTTAGCCGCCTGCGTGGCATCCCCTGCCCAGTCCCAGAATTCGGAAACTGGTTACCCCGTGTTCCCAAGACCCGAACCTAGATAAGTTTCGCCGCCGCGCAACCTCGAAATGACCGGGACAGCCTTGGTTCATGGTTGATGAGATCATCATGTGACTGTTTTGCAACAAAATGGCGCGGGCACCGGTCCCGAACCCCCAACGCACATTGCCCGAGGCGTTAAGTATTAACAAATATTAAGAAAATTGCCCTTGGAAACGAAATGTCGGCGAGGTCGGATTCGCAGAATCTGTTGCTTATCGGCGCCGATCGACGTGGATTACGGAATGTCCGAAGTTCAGGCGACACTATGGTTCGTGTGCGCAGAACCGATTTGTCGGGACAAAAGCAGGTCCGGGATAGAATCGCTCACCAGCCATATCCGAAGGAATCCTCAACGCTATCATTGTGTCGTGCTTCGAGACCGCGGCTCGCCCGGGTGATCCTATGGCCAAGTTTATTCTCGTTTCGTCACTGGTGCGAAATTCTCATCGCACTCGTCGTATGCAGCGCTATATTGCGTCATCCGATCGTTGCGGCGACGCCAATCACCGCCACCCTTCCTTGACGCCCACAACAGGAGCAAGGCCATATGAGCCGTCTGGACAATTTCATTTTGCGTATGCAGGCGCAACGCGATGTTCTCAATCACATCGCGGACAACGGCTGGGTTCCAACAGATGGTCTTATTCTAGAACTGGGCCTGGGAAATGGACGGACGTATGACCACCTTCGCGAGAAGTTCGCCACGCAAAGGATAATAGTATTCGATCGGTCGGCACACACGCATCCTGCATCAACGCCTTCCGAGGAAGACGTTGTTCTCGGTGAGATCGACGAAACCATTGAGCGATTTGCTGGAGCGGGCGCTGCGCTCGCGCATGCTGATATAGGCACGATTTATGGCGAGGTGGACGCTGCGACCCTGACCTGGCTGCCACATTCCATTGTTGCCGTGCTTGCTCACGGCGGTCTTGCCGCCAGTGGCCTTCCGTTGGAGCATCCTATGCTTCAGCCACTTCCACTCCCTTGGGAGGTGAATTACGGCCACTGCTACCTCTATCGCAGAACATAGCGGGGTGCGTCACAAAGTTGCCGGCGCCGAAAGCCCCCCCGCCCGGTACGACGAGAGTACAACACGGCGCCGCACGCGCCGTGATTCTCGGTCGACCGACGCGATCCGGAATTGTCCCGGCTATTGCATCGGGTAAAAAATCTCTAAAACTCAATGAAATCAATGACGGCGTGATGGCGGAGAAGATGGGATTCGAACCCACGATACCCTTCCGGGTATACTCCCTTAGCAGGGGAGCGCCTTCGACCACTCGGCCACCTCTCCGTCACCGGCGTGATTAGACAAGCTCGCCGACGATATCAAGCCCTTTATGGCATTGCGTCGAGATTTGCGTGTATTTGGGCTGTGTGTGTTCCATTTGAGGTGAAGAGCGATCAGTGCTCAAGCTGGAGGGTCCCGAATCCAGATGGATTCCGGATGATAAGGCGAACTGAAAGGTTTACTGATTGCCGGGGGTGGTCGGATCGACGACAGCGGGGGCCTTTTCAACTTTCTCGCCTGCGGGGACGTTGTCGTTGACGATATTCTCGTTTTCGGTGGCCGGCTCGGCCGCCGGCGCGGTAACCCGCGTGCTGTCCTTCGGAGTCTGCGTGTCAATGCTGTAGCCCCAGTATTCCGACGCGGCCCAGGCCATCATTGCCAGGAGCAGACCGACCACCAGCACCACGAGCACCGGGCGTCCGAGCAGCCCCTGACGAGCCTCAACCGGGCTCAACTCCACGCGACGGTCGTCAGTGTCACGATCATGAATTGCCATTGTCGTATTCCTCATGTTTCCGCGCATTGCTGCTGTCGATGGAACGAGCAGAAGCCGGCTTGGTTCCTAAACCCGGCATGCGTCACTTCTTCTTCAACTGAGGATCCTGCGGGTGAATCGCCAGCGGATCATCGATATCAGGCGCTGCCTGGATCACATCCGTGTCGCCCACAGGAGGCGGATTGAGCACGCTGCCGCAGCTAGCGAGCTGGTCGCTCAGCGAATCGCGCGGAACTATACCCGGCTGCGCATCGCCCGGATCGGCATTGGGACCCACGACAGGTGGCCTTACGGCATTGCAATCGCCCGGATTCACTGCCTGGGCATGGGAAGCGCTGCCTGTAACGAGCGTCATCACCGCGAGGACGATCGGGATCGTTTGAATCTTCGTGTTCATTATGCGTCTCCTTATTATGACTGTCGTTTCGACAACCTCCCCCACGCAGCGTTTGTTCCGGCGTTGGAACGAGATGCCGTAGAGACGCGTTCCGATGCCAGCGCAAAGGAGCCCGCCATGCAAACCCGTCCCCATCCCCGAAAGAACGAACTCGCCGACCCGAAAAAGACGCCGCCGGCAGGGCCGCACGCCGCGGAGAAGCTCACCGATCGCGAGAAGACGCCCGGCACGGGTTCACTGCCGGAGAAGAACCAGCCCGAGGTCGATGTCGGCCCGGACTGATCTTGCCGATAGAGGTTCCCGACACTACCTTTGGAGGGTAATGGCAGCCGGTGCTTCGGGTGCAAAGGATGATCCATGCTCGAGCTTTCCAACACCTATTCCGAATTGCCCGACCGATTCTTCGCTCATGTGAAGCCGACGCTGGTGCCATCGCCGAGGATGCTCAAGTTCAATCACGCCCTCGCCGGGGAGCTCGGGCTCGATGCTGAAGCACTTGATTCGGCTGAAGGTACAGCAATCTTCTCCGGCAACACGGTCATGGAGGGCACGCATCCGATCGCCATGGCCTATGCGGGCCACCAGTTCGGAGGCTTCGTTCCGCAGCTTGGCGATGGCCGCGCGATTCTCATCGGCGAAGTCATCGACCGCAACGGCGTACGCCGCGACATACAGCTCAAGGGCGCCGGTCGCACGCCGTATTCCCGTGGCGGTGATGGGCGAGCCGCCGTCGGGCCGGTATTGCGGGAGTATCTCGTCAGCGAGGCGATGCATGCACTCGGTGTGCCGACGACACGTGCGCTCGCCGCCGTGGCGACCGGCGATGACGTCCATCGCGAGACAGTGCTGCCCGGCGCGGTCCTGACGCGCGTCGCGGCGAGCCACATCCGGGTCGGCACCTTCCAGTTCTTCGCCGCGCGCGGAGATGTCGAGGGACTTGAATCGCTGGCGGACTATGTGATCAAGCGGCTTTATCCGGATCTCGAAGCCTCCGAACGCCCCTATCTTGCGCTGCTGCGCGCGGTCGCGGACCGGCAGGCGGCACTCGTCGCACGCTGGATGCACATCGGCTTCATCCATGGCGTGATGAACACGGACAATTCGTCGATATCCGGCGAGACGATCGATTTCGGGCCCTGCGCCTTCATGGACGCCTATGATCCAGCGACGGTTTTCAGCTCGATCGATCGCGGCGGGCGTTATCAATACCAGAATCAGCCGGGGATCGCGCAGTGGAATCTCGCCCGTCTTGCGGAGACGCTGCTGCCGCTGATCGACCATGACACCGAAAAGGCCGTCGAGGCCGCAAACCAGGTGGTGATCGATTACGCGGATGCGTTCCAGCGCTACTGGCTGGCGGGACTTCGCCAAAAGATCGGCCTGCAGACGAGCGAAGACTCGGACGGCGATCTCATTCAGGCGCTGCTGTCTCTGATGCATCGGGATGCAGTGGACTGGACATCGGCTTTCCGGGCGCTCGGCAAATGCGCCAAAGGCGAGGATACCCCGTTCTGGAGCCTCTTCCGAGACAGGGCTGCGGCGGACGCCTGGCTCGCGGATTGGCGTCTGCGGCTTGCGCGCGAACCCGAATTCGACGACCGGCGCTCGGCCGGGATGGACAGCGTCAACCCGATCTACATCCCGCGCAACCATCTGGTCGAGAAAGCGCTCGCCGCTGCGATTGATGACGATGATCTTGGCCCGTTCGAGAGGATGAATGCCGTGCTCTCCAAGCCCTATGAAGAGCAAGCGGGCGTCGATCGATATGACGAGCCCGCTCCAAGCGCCATGGCGCCGTACCGGACGTTTTGCGGCACGTGATACAGAAAGAGCCGGCTCGGTGCCGACTCCTTCCGCAGTCCTCGCGTAGAACTCCTGCTCTCAATCTTACTTCTCGACGATGTTCCCCTGGTAGTCCAAGCCAAGGGAAACAAGGGTGTCGTCCTTTATGGCGGTCGTCCGCCAGACGCCGTCCGAATCGAGGTTCAGAGAGCCGATCCCGGTATAGCCGGCGTCCGCCAGCCTAGCCCGCACCTGCGATTCGGTGAAGCTGTTCTGGCCCGGAACCGGGACGTTGGCGTTGCTGTCGTCAGGCGCCACGACCGGCGGCGCGATGCTTCCGGTCGTGCCTTCATCCTGAGCAAGGGCGACTGCAGGCGTCAAAGCCAGGAACGCCGCGAAAAAGATATTTCTTTTCATGGTGTTACCTCCGATTTTCAACCGCTGCCAAGACGGCTTATAGGGATAACAGTTCGGACTCCGAATGGTTCCTATCCGATCCGTGCCAGAACTGGGTTCCTGATCCCAATGGGCACATGGTGGACAACTCACAGCCCTCTCGGCGCCGGCGCAGACTCGCTTCACTGACGATGCCCGCCACGTGATTAACAATGAATTTTAGCCATTTCAGAACGTCTTCTTTGTAAGATGGACGTCGTTTTGATACAAAAATATGAGAAAACCTGCGCAAATCTCTTCAACAGCCCCGGTCGAAATCGTTTGATTGCCAGCAGCCAGAAAATCGCGGTCCTCGTCGTCGAAGATGAATTCCTGATCCGCATGGACATCACGGACAGCCTGGAAAGGGCTGGCTTCGTTGTCCATGAAGCCGGCAATGCCCGCGACGCAATCGATATCCTGAGCGACAATCCCGATATCCAGGCGATGTTCACCGATATCGACATGCCCGGCGGCATGGACGGCGTAAAGCTCGCGGTGTTTGCGCGAGACCGCTGGCCGCCGCTCAAGATCATCATCACATCGGGATATCGGCGGGTCGCGGCAAACGAGATGCCGGCCGAGTGCCGGTTCTTCGACAAGCCTTACAATCTCAACACCGTCATCACCACGATTCGCGAGATGACAGTCACGGACTAGTACTCTGAATTCGGGAACGAAGGTCCGATCACCGCGTTCTTCCGCTTACGGATCACGGGCCGGCGCTCGCGCATCCGGCTTCAAGCAGTCCGGAAGGAGAATGAACATGCCCGCAAAATCCCAGGCACAGCAGAAGGCAGCCGGCGCGGCGCTTGCCGCCAAGCGTGGCGACATGCCGAAAAGCAAGCTCAAGGGCGCCTCGAAATCGATGGAAGACTCGATGAGCGAGAAGGAACTCGACAAGATGGCGTCGACCAAGCGCAGGGGCAAGCCCGAGCACAAAGGCACCAAGCACTGATCGCCCCACTTGAAAGGCCGGATCGCTCCGGCCTTTCCTATGTCCGCGCAGTCAACGGATCGCGCGCAACAGGAACTCACGCGAAATTTCCACGACGTCGTTCAGATTGGTTTCCAGCAGCCAGTGCCCCCCGTCGAGCAGATGAAGCTCTGCGTTCGGAATATCACGCAGATAGGCCCTCGCGGATTTCTCCGGCATATAGCCATCGTTCGGTCCCCAGACGATCAAGGTCGGCGGCTGGTTGTCGCGGAGGAAAGCTTGATACCTGGGAAACCAAGCAACGTTGCCCTTCAATCCGGCGATGATGTCGGCGGCGATCTTTCGTCGCTTTTCGGTCATCAGGCCCCAGTGCAATTCCCACAGATCAGGCGCAATCCGTTCCGCGATTTCGCCTTCGACGTCGTTCAGGAATTCCGCGCGAAACTCTTCATGGCTGATGGCCGCCAATATCTTCGCGTCGCCTTCCGGCGAGGGATTGCGCCAATAGTCCTTGAGGGGGGCGTATTTCGGGCCGAGCGCATCCTCGTAGATGTCGCCGTTCTGGATGATGCAGGCCGTGATCCGTGCGGGATCGCGCATCGCCAGCCGAAGGCCGATTTGCGAGCCGAAGTCGTGCAGATAGATCGCAAAACGGTCGATGCTCAGGTGATCGAGGAATCGATCGAGGAGATCCGCATATCCGTCGAAGTCGTACCGAAAATCGTCGGGCGTCGCGCTATAGCCGCAACCTGGAAAATCTGGTGCGACCAGATGCCAGCGGTCGCCGAGGGCGGCCATGTAGTTGCGGAATTCGTAGGACGAGCAAGGATAGCCGTGCGGTAGCAGGATGGCCGGTGCATCGCTTGGGCCGGCTTCGCGATAGAATATCTCGACGCCATCTATGGTGGCTCGTTTGTGGGAAACAGGGACATATTTCATAGGATACCGTCCTAATCATCATATCTGCTGCGTTGGCATCGTACACCCAAGCGCTTGGAGCCTCTACCGGCCCACCGATAGCTTCTCCGGCGCGAGTGCGAAGGTCCCGTCGACTGCTGCCTCGCCGTTGACGGAGACGACCGGCTGTTTCGATGCGTCTCGCGTTACCTTGATGTCGTAGCGTGCGCCATCGAGAACCAGCACGGCTTCGAAACCGGGCCAGGCGGAAGGCAGGACCGGCTCGATCCGTACGCGTCCCGCCTCCCGACGAATGCCGAGGATCGCCTCGACCGCCGTGCGATAGAGCCAGCCGGCAGAGCCGGTATACCAGGTCCAGCCGCCGCGGCCGGTGCGATCGCCGACGCCATAGATGTCGGCGGCGACGACATAGGGTTCGACGCGATAAATATCCGCATCCTCTTTCGACAGCGCATGATTGACCGGATTCAGCATCGAGAATGCCCTATAGGCATCATCGGCACGGCCCATTTTCGCTAGCGCATAGGCGGTCCAGATCGCGGCATGGGTATATTGGCCGCCGTTCTCGCGGACACCCGGCGGATAGCTCTTGATATAGCCGGGATCCTTGTCGGAATGCTCGAAAGGCGGCATGAAGAGCCGGATCAGCTTGCCGTCCGCATCGATCAGCCTCGACGAGACGCTGTCCATGGCCTGATTGGCGCGTGCCGGATCGCCGGCGCCGGAGATCACGCTCCAGGATTGGGCGATGGAATCGATGCGGCATTCGTCACTTTCCTTCGAGCCGAGCGGCGAACCGTCATCGAAATAGCCGCGCCGGTACCATTCGCCATCCCAGGCATTGGCCTCGATCGAGGCGTTGAGCTTCTCCCGATGGGCCTTCCAGACCGCGGCGTGTGCCTCGTCGTTGCGGGATTCGGCGATGGGAATCATCTTCTCCAGCGTCAGGATCAGGAACCAGCCAAGCCAGGTGCTCTCACCCTTGCCCTCGATGCCGACCCGGTTCATGCCGTCGTTCCAGTCACCGCCGAGGATCAGCGGCAGGCCATTTTCGCCAGTACGCTGCATGGCGAGATCGAGAGCCCGAACGCAATGGTCGTAGAGTGTCGCGATCTCCTCGGATTTCTCCGGCGGGAAGTACGATTCGTGCTTTTCGCCAAGCGGCTCCCCCTTGAGGAATCCGATCTGCTCATCGAGCACGGCACTGTCGCCGGTGACCGAGAGATAATAGGCGGTGGCATAGCTCAGCCAGACCACGTCATCCGAGATCAGCGTGCGAACGCCTATCCCCGTCTTGGGCAGCCACCAATGCTGCACGTCGCCTTCCGTGAACTGGCGGCTCGCCGCGTTGATGATCTGCGCCCGGGCGAGACCCGGATCCTGCAGCATCAGAGCCAGCGTATCCTGCAACTGGTCGCGGAAACCGAAGGCGCCGGAGGCCTGGTAGAAGGCGCTGCGGGCACGGATTCGGCAGGCGAGATTCTGGTAGGGCAGCCAGGTATTGACCATGCGGTCGAAGGCCGGATCCGGCGTGGTGACTTGCAAGGTCCCGAGGAAATCCTCCCATTGGGCGCGGGTTTTCTCGAATTCCTTATCAAAGCCAGCAGCCAGGAGGCGCTCGATCAGGGGCGCGGCCTGTTCCGGCTTTTCTACGTCGCCGAGCAGGAATAGCGTTTCGGCGACCTCGCCCTTGGCGATGTTGAGATCGATCGCGATGACCGCGCACGGGTCGCCGCCGCTCTCGGCGGAATTGGAAAGCGTAAGCCCGCCTTCCACGGCCGAGGGGGCGAAGGTGTCGGAACTCCCCTCGAGAAACTCGCCACGCGCCACGGTGTAGGATTGCAACTGACGGCTCGCCGCGAGGAATGCAGTCCGCGTATTGTTGTCGATCGAGAACGGGTTCTGCGCCATCAGCGCGTTGACGCCGGCCTCATGCCAGTTTCTCAGATAAGGCGCCGTGCGGGCGCGATTGTTGCCGAGGACCCATTCGGCATAGGCGTAGATTCGCAGCGTTCGGTTATTGCCGCTTTTGTTGGCGATCCTGAGTCGCATCAGCTTCGCCGGATCGTTCTCGGCAACGATCTGCGTCATCTCGATGTCCAGCCCCTCGCTCTCGGTCCGGAATGTGGAACAGCCCGGACTGTGGCGGACTTCGTAGACCGCGGCGGGGTTTCGGCCGATAGCGGCGAAAGGCGAGAACGTCTTGTTCGCCCGTAGATCCCTGACGTAGAAGGCTTCGCCCGGTCGGTTGACCACCGTGTCGTTGGTCCAGGGCGTCAGCTGGTAGTCGCGGGAATTCAAGCTCCATGTAAATGCCGCGCCTTCCGCCGAGACGTGAAAGCCGAATGCGCCGTTCGAAATGACGTTGATCCATGGGTGCGGCGTGGCATCCCCTCCCCGGAGCCGGATTACATAGTCGCGGCTGTGGGGATCGAAGCCGCCATAACCGTTCCAGAACAGGAGATCCCGACCGTCGACGATCGCCGTGTTCTGGTTGGCCGACTGCACGGGACGAGGGAACGCCTGATGTGGCGACCGCTTGTCCGGCACCGAGACGACGCCCGGGGCAGCCATCTGCTCGTCATCCGCGAGCCGTTCGAGCCGATCGATCTGTTCGGAGATCGAGCCGTTGCGCGTATGAAGCATGATGCGGGCCGCGCTGATCAGCGCCTGGTAGGTCGCCGGCTCCATCAGGTCTCGGCGCACCGAGAATATATGCTGGGCCGGCCCCGACGACAGGCCTCGCCGGCGGGCGTTTTCGCACATGAAGTCGATGGCATGCTGGACGCTCTGGGCGTAAGAGGCGGCGCGCTCGTTGATGATCACGAGATCGGAAATGATGCCGCGCGAGCGGAGATATTCCTGCATCCGGAACGCCTTCTGGATGATCGCAAGGTCCGCCTCGTCATCGATCCTCAACGCAAAGATGGGGAAATCGCCCGAGATCGACATCGGCCACAGCGCCGATTGCTGCGCGCTCACCACATTGCCCGGCGACTGGGCCTGCCGCAATCGCGTGTCGGGATAGATCAAGAAGGATGCGATGCGCTGAAAGAGCAGTGCCTCGGCGTGCGTCATATCGAGATGTCGGATCTGCACCTGCGCGCGCGTCCAGGCAAGCCGTGCCTCATGTTCGAAATTCTCGGCATGCCGGTAACGTGCCACCTGGGCTTCGAGTTCGGTGCGATTCGGTGCGGCGATCGTCCAGAAGATGAGATGGGCCTCCTTGCCCGCCGGCACGCGGATGGTCTTGCGGAGCGCGAAGATCGGATCGAGCGTGAAGCCCTGATGGGCTTCGAGTTCCGCGCCCTTGTCGAAGGCGCGGGCGCTGCTGATATCCCGGCCGCGACCGATGAAGGCGCGGCGGTCGGTCTCGGCGTGGACAGGCGAACGGCTGGCCGAGCCCGCGATCAGATGCGCGACCGCGATATCCGGCTCGTCATGATTGCGCTTGTTGCGACGGGCATAGATGACGTCGCCGCTTTCGCCGATCTCGGTCTTGATGAACATCTTGGAGAACATCGGATGGGCGACGTCACTGTCCGGCGGTGAGAGAACGAATTCGCCATAGGAGGTGATCTCGATATGGCGATCCGTGTTGCCGCTGTTGATGATCGTGATCCGGCGACCCTCGGCATCCGCTTCCGTGGCGACGATACATTCGAGCTTGGATTTGATCGTGCCGACGACCTTGTTGAACTCCGCTTTCTCATCGGCGAAGACGGTGCTCGCCACCTCGCCTTCGACGGATTTCGGTCCCGGTGCCGCCGACCACCATTCGCCCGAGCGGACATCGCGGATGAGTATATGGGAGCCCCAGTCATCGACCGTGGGGTCGGGGCGCCAGCGGGTCACGGCCTGACCGTTCCACATCGAATATCCCGAGCCGGTCGCCGTCATCATCACGGAATAATGACCGTTCGAGAGGACGGAAACCGAGCGGCGCGCCTGCATCGGGTCGTCGATCACGCGGTATTTCTGGACGGCGGTAAACTCGGCCGCGTCCGAAGTGGGTTCTCCCGCGTCGGGCGTCCGCACCGGAACTGCTTCGCGCGGCGCTTTTTCCTGCAGCAGCAGTTCCGCCGATTCGATGACGGGATCGCTGTGGAAGCGGTCGCGCAGGCGGCCGTTCAGCACGGCGTTGCCGATCGAGGTGATCGACATGCCCTGGTGATGGGCCATGTAGTTGTGCACCACCACATAGTCCTTGCCCTCCGGCAGGCGGGATTCGGTGAAATCGACGGCGTCGTAATATCCGTAGACACCGAGCGCGCCGATGGCATCCAGCTTGGCCAGGTTGGCGACCGCCTCCCGCGGCTTGAACTGGCTGGCCAGCAGGCTGGCATAGGGCGCGATGACGACATTGTTGCCGAGGTCGCGCTTCAGGCCAAGGCCGGGCACGCCGAAATTGTGATACTGGTAGTTCAGTTCCTGATCGCGGGCGTGGTAGGCCGATTCCGAAACACCCCAGGGAATGCCGAGCGACTTGCCATAGGCGATCTGGCGTTCGATGGAGAGGTTGTCGGACTGGTTGAGGATGCCACCCTGTCGCTCGTGCATGACCACGGGCGGCATCAGATATTCAAACATCGAACCCGACCAGGACACGAGCGTTGCCCGGCCGGTAATGGTGGTCACGGGACGGCCGAGGCGGAACCAATGCTCGCTGGCGATATCCCCCTTGGCGATGGCGAAGAGGCTGGTAAGACGGGCTTCCGACGCCAGAAGATCGTAGCAGGATTCGTCGAGCTTGCCCTCCTCGCCGCGATAGCCGATCGAAAGCAGGCGCCGTTCCTTGTTGAGCAGGAAGCCGAAATCCATGTTGAACGCGAGCGCCCGCGCCCGCTCGCCGAGACTGTCGAGGCGCTCGCGCACCTCATCCTGGCCTGCGCGATCGAAGACGGCGTCGGCGAAATGCGCCTCGCAGCTCCGGTGCAGGCGATCGGCCCATTCGACCAGAAGCTTTGTCGCATCGCTGCCGATTTCGCGATGAAGGTCCTGGGCAAATCCTTCGATCTCCGTTGCGACCACCGAAAGCCCGATCGTGCGCACCGGCGCGAACTGAGGTTCGCCGAGATAGCCTTGCAGAGTCTTTTCAAAGCCTTCCAGGCGTTCCTCAAGTCGCCGTCTCAACGGCCGGATACTACGCCGGTCCTCGGGGATCGTGGCCAACGTTTCTCTGAACACGCGGGCCGTATCGCCGATACCCCTGATGTCGCCGATAAGATGGACCGCCAGCGCCCCGGACCACTCCTTGAGGGTCGAGGACACGACGATCAGGTGGCCGGCAAGGTTGCCGCTGTCGACCGTCGAGACGTAATGCGGATGCATCACATGCAGGTCGCGCGTGTCGTACCAGTTATAGATATGGCCCTTGTACTTCTCCATTTTCTCGACTGTCGAAATGGTCTGTTCGAGCCGGCCCATGCAATCGAAGAAACTGATCCAGCCCATGTCACGGGCGGTGATGGTGGACAGAAGATAGAGGCCGATATTGGTCGGCGACGTACGGCCCGCGACCAGCGGCACAGGCATTTCCTGAAAATTGTCCGGCGGCAGGAAATTGTGCTCCGATGTCACGAAGGTCTCGAAGAAACGCCATGTCCTGCGCCCGATCGTGCGCAGCGTCGCGGCATCGGCCTCCGAAACGTCGAGGCGATCCTCATTCTCCAGCGTCTGGCTGGTCCACCAGGCAAGCGCCGGCGCCACGAGCCAGATCAGCCCGAAGACCGAGGCAATGACTGCGTTGGCCGGGTTGACGGCCAATACGATCAAGGTGGACGCGATGGCGATCAACGGCGATACCCACATCAGCCGGTAGTAATAGCCAATTCCGCCCGCCCCATCGGCCTGCACCTGTTGGGCAGTACGCCATTCCAGTAGCTTCTTGTGCGTGACAAGCATCCGATGGAGGGTTCGGGCGATCGCATCGATCATCAAGCCCGTACCATGGGCCATGAAGGCGATGGAAAGACACATCTGCGCCATCAGATCGATGAAATCGTTGACCAGCGCGCGGACATGGCTTTCAGGCGAGACGCCGACCTGATGCGGCACCACGCCGCTGAAGAGCGATATGACGGGGCCGACGAAGAGCGCCGCGATCAAGATCATCTGCCAAAGCGCCGCATGGCCAGGACCCAGCAGGCACCAGCCGAGCAGTGACGCCGCGATCCAGATTCCTGGCATCAGCGAACGGCGGAGGTTGTCCAGCATCTTGAAGCGCGACAGGGCGGTGACTGCCCGCTTGCTACCGAGGATATAGGGCAGAAGCTGCCAGTCGCCCCGCGCCCAGCGATGCTGACGCGAGGCCTCGACCTCATAGCGAACGGGGAAATCCTCGATGAAGGCAACGTCGGTGACAAGCCCGCTTCGGGCGAACGAACCCTCGAGCAGGTCGTGACTGAGCACGGTATTCTCAACGATCCGACCTTCAAGCGACGCCTGGAACGCATCGACATGATAGAGGCCCTTGCCGGTGAAGGAGCCTTCGCCGAACAGGTCCTGATAGACGTCGGAAACCGCGAAAACGTAGGGGTCGAGCCCCCTATCTCGCGAGAAGATGCGCTGGAAGACCGACGCCTCGTCGCCCGTGGTCAGCGAGGGTGTGATACGCGGCTGCAGAATCCCATAGCCTTCGGTGACACGGCGCGTCTCGGGATCGATGACGGGCGCGTTGAGCGGATGGGCCATCTTGCCGATCAGCATGCGAGCAGAATCGCGCGGCAAACGCGTATCCGAATCCAGCGTCAGCACATACTGGATATGCTCCGGCAACGGCGTGGACGGCGGCAGGAACGTCGTGTCATGATCACCGCGAATGAACAGATTGAGTTCGTGCAGCTTGCCGCGCTTGCGCTCCCAGCCCATCCAGACGCCTTCCGAGGGATTGTAGAGTCGTCGGCGGTGAAGCAGGAAGAAGCGGCGTGGACCGGCGGAGGCATATTTCGCAGCGAGTTGGTCGATCTGGGTTTCGGCAAAGGCGAGAAGATCGCGATCCTCCGCGCTCTCCTCCACCGGGCTGTCGGCCCAGTCGGCGAGTAGTGCGAAGAATATCTCCCCGTCGGGATTGGCGAGGTAATGGACCTCGAGGCTGCGTGCCAGCGCATCGACGCTGTCGCGGTTGGAGAGCAGGCATGGAATGACGACCAAGGTCCGCGCGGATTCCGGCACGCCCGCCTTGAACTCGAAGCCCGGCAGATAGGATGGCGGAACGGTGGCGAAAACGATGGAGCGGTAGAGCGCGGACGCGGCTTCAAGCGCCGGCAGCGCGAAGGCCAGGAGGAGTATCGTGATGCCTGCGGCGGTCAGGGGCGTCACTGACAAAAACCATCCCGCAAGCGCGATCACCATCGCCATCATCACAAGGCTGGGAACGACCAGCGAGGCCAGCCCTGCCCTTCTTACAAAACGCTCGATCCGCTCCGAGAGCGGCGGCCGATAGCCTACGGCCCGCTTCAACTCGGCGACGCCCTTGTCCGCGAGATAGTAGCCGACATTGTCGAGGCGCGGATCGTCCGACCCGGTGCCAACCGACATTTCCAGCGCCAACTGGGCAATTTCCATTTCCGACTTCGGCGACCGCCGTGCGATCCGTTCGATCGCGGTGCGATAATGGTTGCGGGTCCGCGCGTCGAGCGTGGCGAAATCCGATGCTTCCCGGAGCGCAACGTCGACCTTCGAAATATCCTCGAACCACAGGGTCCAGTCGAAGTCGTCGATGCGCTTGAGGCTGCGGATGATATTGCCGACGGTGAGGTTGCCGGTCGAGATTCTGCTGTGCTCGAGGACGATGGCTTCTTCGGCATCGATGCCGCGCGCTTCGAGTTGTTCCTCGAGCCATGAAAGCGCTTCGGCGGCGGAGGCCGAATCCTCGCGAAGGCGATAGAGAAGCTGAGCGGTGAAACTGTTGTCGGCCGCGAATTTCTCATGGGCCTGGAACGCCCGGCCCAAATCGCCTTTCTCGCGGTTCGACACCAGGAAATCGGCAAAACCGCTGGCCTCTTCCCGCATGCGGCGGGAGACATCGACACGGTCGGAAAGACGGCGGAGATTTTCAAGCAGCACATAACGCAGGATTGCCGGAATAGCCCAGATCTCGCCGATTGTCAGCGTCTCGATCTCCTGGAATCCCTCGACGATCGACGTCAGCGTATCCGGCGCGAATGTACTGTCGGTATGTGCGACATAGTCCCAGGTGAGCGCGAACATGCGCGGCAGCCGCATGCCGGCCGTTATCTGCATGTCGGGCAACTGGCGGAAGAACTTGACGGGCAGGTCGCGCCGGACCTGGCGGAAATTCTCCTTGACCGTGTGGTGGTGATCGAGCAGCCATTCGGCGGCCGGCGTGATCATCTGCTTGCGGCGCGAGGCATCGGCGATCGCGCTGTAGTTTTCGAGGATCGCGCGTTCGTTTTCGTTCAGCCGGTTAGGAAAACGAAATTCGGAAAAACCGATGAGTTCAGCCGATTTGGAGACAGCCAGGTTTCGCCCCAGTGCCGCGAGTTCATCCGCAGTCTGGAAATCGCTTCTGATGGGCGACGAGGAGTCGATAACGAATTTCACGGAGTCCGAGGACTCCGCTGTTTGCAAATGGACATTCATTATTGTTGTTCTCGCCCGCTGGGTTCTGCCCACGGTAACGTTCGCGTATGCGAAATGTTCCAGACCGTCGCGCGGAAGCGCCGTTCATGCAACCAAATTCGTGCACCGCCGTTTCGGTAAGCCTCTTCATACATATCAAAAGGGTCCGCGATGCTCCGGAAATTCCTCGTTTCGATCGTCGTCGTGATGCTGATTGCCGTCGGGGCCGTGGCGGCCGTATACTATTTCGACCGTGAGTCTGCGACGCTGAACGTCGACGACGGCTACGGCACGGAGCCAAAATTACCACCTCCGAATGCCACCGTATTTCCGACGGTCAATATCGCGGAAGCGTCAAGCTGGCCCGAAGGCGAGACGCCGGTTGCCGCAAACGGCATGCAGGTGGTGGCCTTCGCCAAGGGGTTGGACCATCCGCGCACGCTGCTCGTCCTGCCGAACGGCGACGTGCTCGTGGCCGAGACCAACAAGCCTCCAAAAGAGGACAGCGGGTTTTCGATCCGGGGACTTGCCGAAGAACTCCTGATGGGCCGGGCTGGTGCCCAAACCAGCAGCGCCAACCGCATCACCCTGCTGCGTGATGCGGATGGTGATGGTGTCGCCGAAGTCAAGAACAGCTTTCTTGAAGGCCTGCATTCCCCGTTCGGCATGGCGCTTTCCAACGGCACGCTCTACGTCGCCAATACCGACGCCATCATGGCCTTCCCTTATAAGGACGGCGATACCAAGATTTCCGCGATGGGCGAGAAGATCGCCGACCTGCCGGCCGGGCCGATCAACCAACACTGGACCAAGGATCTCGTGGCCAGCGCCGACGGTACCAAGCTCTACGTGACCGTCGGGTCCAACAGCAATGTCGGCGAGAACGGCATGGAGAACGAGAAAAATCGGGCTGCCATTCTGGAAGTGGATATCGCCACCAAGAAAATGAAGCTCTTTGCATCGGGGCTTCGCAATCCCAACGGCATCACCTGGAATCCGGAGACGAAAGCGATCTGGGTCGCGGTCAACGAGCGCGACGAGATCGGCAGTGACCTCGTGCCGGATTACATGACTTCGGTGAAACCAGGCGGCTTCTACGGCTGGCCCTATAGCTATTTCGGCCAGCATGTCGATACGCGCGTCGAGCCGCAGAAGCCCGATCTGGTCGCCAAGGCCATCGTGCCGGATTATGCGCTCGGGCCGCATACCGCCTCGCTCGGCTTGACATTCAACACCGGCGACCTCTTTCCGCCCGAATACAAGAACGGCGCCTTCGTCGGCCAGCATGGGTCATGGAACCGGGTGCCACGCAGCGGCTACAAGGTGATCTTCGTACCATTCAAGGCAGGCAAGCCGGATGGCAGGCCAGTTGATATCCTGACCGGCTTCATCGGCCCGGACGACAAGGCTCGCGGCCGGCCGGTCGGAGTCGCGATCGATCGGGCGGGCGCCCTGCTCGTCGCCGACGATGTCGGCAACATCGTCTGGCGGGTCACCCCTGAACTACCCAAGCAAGCCACCAACAACTGAGGAGAACCGAGATGGGCAATATCAACCAGGCGGACGGCGCCGGACAGATCGATATCGGCGGCAGGATCTCGCCCGTGTCCTATCATGTCATTGCCAGGGACGCCGATGGGGCTGCGGCAAAGCAGGTCCATATCGAACTCAGCCTGCCGCGCGACTGGCTGGTCGCACATGGTTTCAAAAGCCAGGCCGTCCTGATTCGCGAGAATGGTGCCCGCACCGAGGTGCGTGCAGACAGCCAGGTCGATGTCGGCGACCCGATTTCGATCGTGCTTGCTTCGGACCCGAAGGATGTTGCCTCGGAAAACGAACTGAGTTCGGCGTTTCCCGAACTCAAGGTACATTAGGCAGTCAAATGCACCCCTGGTGATCGAAGTGCCGGGGGTAGAATGCCATCAGCATATTGAACATCGTGCTCAGCGATTCCTCGCGGCTATAGGGACCCGTCATCGTCATCAGGTCGAACCACAGGCCGTTGAGGGTGACGCGGATCGCCCGGGCGGTATGTTCCGGCATCGAGGGATAGCCGCCCTCCTCCGTCAGATCGGCGCAAAGCCTCTCGATGACGTGGAGATATTCGAGATCGAATTCGGCGCAGTTTTCCTGGTAGATCGGCCGGCTCTGCGCTTCCGCCCATAGCGCCGACCAGGCGGCGAGCCGTTCCGGCGCGCATATCTGATCCATGAAATCGGCGCGGATCAGAGCATCCATCTGCGCCGCAGGCGTCTTGGGGGCCGCGGCGAGCGCTTCGACCCAATTGTCACGATATTCCCGCGCCATAAATTGCAGCGTTTCAGTGAGCAGTTTTTCTTTCGTCTGAAAGTGGAAGATGATGAGGCCATGCGACAGGCCGGCGGTCGCGGCCACCTCAGTCAGCGTCGCGCGTGAAAAACCGACCCTGGCAAGCGTTGCAATCGTCGCATCGATGAGTTGCTGACGTCGAAATTCACGGCTCGCCTTACGGGGCGTTTGCTCGACAATCGCAAGTTTGCTCTCTTCCATGCGCAGGCTCGCCCCATTGCATTCGCGTCAGACAATCAAATCCTGAACGAAAAAAACAAAAAAATCGACTCCGTGATGGGAAATTTATTGATTGACAGTTCAGTCAAAATGAAAAAAGCTAAGCGCCAACGATGATGCGACCCGCAAAAGCGGGCGACAGGGAACAGGCGATTGGGAGCTTACCGGATCATGCAGGATGCATGTGGACCGACCGCAAGCCCGGCCGCCGTCGTGCCTGTGCTGTTTTCGGGACGGCGCCTCGAATTCCTGATTTCCTCCGCTTACGAATTCTGTTGAGATCGGAGGCGCGCAATGAACCAGATGCAGATCCCCCACCCGGCTTCTCCGCTTCTTCCTCATTGCGAGCCTTCGCTTCCCGCCCTCGCCTATTATGATCGGCAATGGTTCGCTGACGAGCAGAAAACGATCTGGGCGCGGAGCTGGGTCTATGCCGGGCGGGTCAACGACCTGCCTGTGATGACCATGCGGCGCGTCGAGATATCAGGGCAGAACCTGATCCTGGTCCGCGACCGCGAAGGCGCGATTACCGCCTTTCACAACACCTGCCGACATCGCGGCTCGGAACTCTGCGCCGAGCCTGAGCGGAAGCTGAATTCGCGGCTGATCGCCTGTCCGTATCACCAGTGGAGCTATGGGCTCGATGGCAGGCTGGTGCGCACGCCCTTCGTTTCGATCACACCGGATTTCAACAGGCACGACTTCACCCTTTTCAAGGTGCATGTGAAGCTGTGGAACGGTTTCATCTATCTCTGCCTCGCCGACGAACCGCCGGATTTCGATCTCGTGCCGGATCTCGGCGCGCATGCGCTCGACAATTGGCCGATGGACAGCCTCGTCACCGGCCATACATTTGTGAAGACGCTCGACTGCAACTGGAAGGTCTTCTGGGAAAACTACAATGAATGCCTGCATTGTCCCGGCATTCACCCCGAGCTTTCGGCCGCCGTGCCGATCTACTCCAAGGGTTATATGGCGCCGAACGAAGCGCCCGACTGGACACCCGAGCAGCAGGTCGAGCATGCGCTGCGCGAAGGCGCGATGACCTGGTCGATGAATGGGCAGGCATGCGGCCCTGAATTCGCCGGTCTTACCCAGGCCGAGCGCGACGCCGGCCAGACCTTCGTCACCATGCTGCCGACCATGTTCATCGTCGCCCATGTCGATTACGTCCGCGCCGTATCATTGAAACCGTTGGGTCCCGAGAAGACCGAACTCAAGGCCGAATGGCTGTTTCCCGCTGAAACCCTCGCACAGTCCGATTTCGATCTCGGCAATGTAGTGGATTTCGCCACGCTGGTGATGAGCCAGGACGGCATGGCCTGCGAGATGAACCAGCGCGGCCTCAAATCCTCGAAATTCAGCCAAGGCGTGCTGATGCCGCAGGAATTCGACGTCTACCGGTTCCAGTCCTGGATCCGCGATCGCATGAAATCAGGCCAGTATTGAAGCAGAACAAGAACAGGCAGAAGGAGGTCGAGACCATGACTGACATTACCAGACGCACAGCACTCACCCTGATCGGCGCCACGGCCCTTTCGGCGCCGTTCATAAGACGCGCGCGCGCCGAAGGCACGCTCAACGTCTATAACTGGGCGGACTATATCGGCGAGACGACGATCGAGGACTTCCAGACTGTCTCCGGCATCGCGGTAACCTATGACAACTATTCCTCCGCCGAGGAGATGCAGGCCAAGATGCTCGCCGGTTCAACCGGTTACGATGTCGTGTTCATGGCCGGCATCAGCCTTCCCAACTTCATCAAGGCCAAGATCTATCACACGCTCGACAAGACCAAGCTGCCGGGCTGGAGCAATCTCGAGCCGGCGATATTGAAAATTCTGGAGACCTGGGATCCCGGCAACAATACCGGCGTGCCCTATATGTGGGGCTCGGTCGGCATGACCTTCAACCTCGACCTGGTCAAGGAGCGGCTGCCGAATGCCGACCTCCAGTCTCTCGACATTCTCTTCAAGCCCGAGAACGCCGCGAAGCTCGCCGATTGCGGCATCTCGGTGCTCGATAGTCCGACCGACATCATGTACATGGTGCTGAAATATATCGGCAAGGACCCCAATACGGCGACCGAAGCCGATTACCGCGCTGCCGCGGAGGTCTTCAAGCCGATCCGCCAGTACATCAAGACGTTCGACAATTCGAACTATCTCAACGCAATTCCCAACAAGGAACTCTGCGTCATCAACAACTGGTCGGGCGACTATGCCACGGCCAAGACCCGCGCCAAGGAAGCCGGCGTCGAGATCAACCTCGGCTACTACGTGCCGAAGACGGGTTCGCCTGCCTGGGTCGATACGATGTGCATTCCGGCGGATGCCGCGAGCGTCGACAACGCCTACAAATTCATCGACTACATGCTGCAGCCCGAAGTGGCCGCCAAGTGCTCGAACTTCACCAATTATGCGAACGCCAATGCCAAGGCCAAGCCGTTCCTCGATCCGGCGGTCGCCAACAACCCGGCGATCTATCCCGATGCCGAGACGATGAACCGCCTCTTCGTCACCAAAGGCCAGACCGAAGAGCAGGAACGTGCGCTGACCCGCGTCTGGACGGATGTGAAATCGGGCTGAGACCCGCCTTTCATTTCACCGCCAGACGAATATCGGAAATCGAGGTCATCATGGTTCAAGGCAACGAGCAGGCCGATTCGAAGGCCTTCGTGAAAATTGAAAACGTCACGAAAACCTTTGCGGGCCTGCCCGCTGTCAAGAATGTCTCGATCGACATCGCCAAGGGCGAGCTCTTCGCCCTGCTGGGCGGCTCGGGTTGCGGCAAGACCACTTTGCTGAGGATGCTCGCCGGGTTCGAGACGCCGACATCAGGACGAATCTTCATCGACGGCAAGGACATGACCGGGGTGCCGGCTTATGAGCGGCCGGTCAATATGATGTTCCAGTCCTACGCGCTCTTCCCGCATATGACCGTCGAGGGGAATGTCGGCTACGGTCTCAAGCACGACCGGATGACGGATGCCCAGCGCAAGGACCGCGTCAGGCAGATGCTCGACCTCGTGCAGCTTTCGGAACTCGGCCACCGCAAGCCGCACCAGCTCTCGGGCGGCCAACGCCAGCGCGTGGCACTCGCCCGCTCGCTCGCCAAGCATCCCAAGGTGTTGCTGCTGGACGAGCCGCTCGGCGCACTCGACAAGAAGCTGCGCGAGTACACCCAGTTCGAGATCGCCAATATCCAGGACAAGACCGGCATCACCTTCGTCGTCGTGACCCACGACCAGGAGGAGGCGATGACGCTCGCGACTCGTATCGCCGTCATGGACAAGGGCGAAGTGCGCCAGATCGGCTCGGCGACCGAAGTCTACGAATACCCCAACTGCGCTTTCGTGGCGGGCTTCATCGGCTCGATCAACATGTTCGACGGCGAGGTGCAGACGATGAACGGCACGGCATCGGTCGTGGTGCCCAAGCTCGGCGCAACCATCATCGCGCCACAAAGCTCTTCGATCCGCCAGGGCGAGAAGATCAAGGTCGCCGTGCGGCCGGAAAAGATCCACATCACCCGCGACCAGCCCATTGCGGGCGCCAATGCGGTCCAGGGCACGGTGCAGGACCTCGGCTACTTCGGCAAGGATTCGCTCTACCGCATCAAGCTCGACAGCGGCACCGTGATCGCCGTCAACAACGTCAACTCGCGGCGTGTAGCCGAGAGCGAGCGCGTGGCGCAATGGGAAGACCGGGTCTGGCTGTCCTTCGAGCCCTCCTCCGTGATTTTGTTGAGGGATTGAGGGCGATGGAGGAAATCCCGCAAGGCTCCCCCCTCTCCCGCTGGTTCAACGGTAATGGCTGGCGCCAGGTCATCATCGCGACGCCTTATGTCTGGCTCTCCGTCTTCTTCTTCATTCCGTTCCTGATCATCGTCTGGATCAGCCTCGGCAAGACGGCGCCCGTCTCGCCGCCATTCATCTTCAAGCCGGAATTTCCCTGGATCTATCTCGAGGGCTACGGGCGCCTGTTCACCGACACACTCTATATCAGGGCCTATTTCGTCTCGGTCTACAATGCGGCGCTCGCCACGGCACTTTGCCTGCTACTCGGCTATCCCATGGCACTGGGTCTGACGCGAGTGAGCCGCTCGTGGCGGAGTTTCCTTCTGATCCTCGTCATCCTGCCGTTCTGGACCTCGTTCCTGCTGCGTGTCTATGCCTGGATGGGCCTGATGGGCTCCAACAGCTGGTTCAACAAGGGCCTGACCGCGATCTGGAATACGCTCGTCCCGCAGAGCTGGGAATTGACCTCGATTCCGATGATGAACTCGAATTTCGCGGTCATCCTGGTCATGGTCTATACCTACCTGCCCTTCATGATCCTGCCGCTTTACGCCAATCTCGAAAAACTCGACAACACGCTGAATGAGGCGGCCATGGACCTCGGCTCGCGGCCGAGCCAGGTGTTCCGCGATGTGACGCTGCCGCTGTCGATCCCCGGCATCATCGCCGGCGGGCTGCTGGTGTTCATTCCGGCATCCGGCGAACTGGTGATTCCGAGTCTGGTGGGCAATGCCTATGACCCGATGATCGGCCGGGTGATCTCCGACGAATTTTCCTCGGCGCGCGACTGGCCGATGGCCGCCGCCGTCGCCGTGGCGCTGCTGCTGCTGCTTGTTATTCCGATGATGGCCTATAGCCATTTCGATGCCAAGGCACAGGCCGGGCGGGAGAACGGCTAATGCAGCAGAAGCACTATTTCCTGAAGACCTGCCTGTTCGTCGGCTTTGCCTTCTTCTATATCCCGATCCTGTCGATGATCTTCTTCTCGTTCAACAAATCGAGGCTCGCCACGGTCTGGGGCGGGTTCTCAACCGAGTGGTACTGGAAACTGTTTGCCAACAAGCAGGTGATCAACGCCGCACTTCTCTCGCTCGAGATCGCGCTGGTCAGTGCCACGGTCGCCACCATCCTCGGAACGATGGCAGGCATTGCGCTGGCCCGCTTCAAGCGCTTTCGTGGTCGGACGATCTTCTCCGGCTTCGTCACCGCGCCGCTGATCATGCCGGAGGTGATCACTGGCATTTCGATGTTGATGCTGTTCATCCTGATGGGCCAGTATATCGGCTGGCCGGGCAAGCGCGGCTTCACGACGGTCACCATCGCGCACATTACCTTCTCGCTCACCTTCGTGACGACGATCGTGCAATCGCGCCTCACCTCGATGGATATCTCCATCGAAGAGGCGGCGATGGACCTCGGTTCCAAGCCCTGGCAGGTGCTGAAGGACGTGACGCTGCCGATCATCGCGCCGGCGATCATGTCCGGCTGGCTGCTCGCCTTCACGATCTCGCTCGACGATGTCGTCATCACGAGTTTCACGACCGGCCCCGGCGCCACCACGCTGCCGATCCTGATCTGGTCGAAGGTCAAGCTTGGGGTGACGCCGGATATCAACGCACTCGCCTCGATCGTCATCGTCATTGTCGGCATCTGCGTCGGCATCGCGGGCATCATCATGATGCGGGCCGAGCGCCGTCGCGACCGCGATATCCACCTGGCGACTGCAGCGAATGAGTGAGAGCATGAACAGAGAAAATGCAATCCGCAATCTGATTGACGAGATCGAGACCTATCTCGGCCGTTTCGAGGGCCTTGGCATAGCCGATGTCCGCGCCGGGATTGCGCGCTGGAAAGGTGGCCCGATCCGGGATGTAACGCCGAAGCGGATCAGGCAGGTCGACCATATCGATACTGCACTGAACTGGATGGAGGCGCATGGTGACCGCCCGCTCGCCGCGGCCATCCGCGCCGCCATGCCTTATCTGGAATGGGCGGCCTATGATCCCTATCCGCGCGAACTGATCGGCGATGTCTATGCCGAAAACCACACCATGGCCTCGCTGATCGGCGAAGGCGGCCAGATTGGCGCCACGGATTTCGATCTCGGCCTTTTCGGCTTCGGACCCAACATCCTTTATCGCGACCACAAGCACGCCGCGCCCGAAATGTATGCGCCGCTGACCGCACCGCATGGCTGGCGGTTCAGGGCCGGCGAGCCGCTCCACTGGCATTCCTCGCACCAGCCGCAATGGAACGAGCCATGGGCGCAGCATGCCTTCAAAGCCGGGCCAAACCCCTATTTCTGCGTCTTCGGCTGGACGAAGGATGTCACCGTCCCCGCCGAGATAGTGCCATGCGACGACTGGCCCGCGCTCGACGACAACCCCCACGCCTGAAATCCTGAAAGCAGTCTCATGCCCTCTCCCGATCTCATCATCATCAACGGCAATATCGTGACCATGGACCCGCTGACGCCGAAGGCCGAGGCGCTGGCGGCAACGGGCAGGCGCGTCGTCGCGCTCGGCACCACGGCCGAGATCAAGGCGCTGGCCGCGGGCGGCACGCGCGTCATCGATGCCGGCGGACGTCTCGTCCTGCCCGGGTTCCAGGACACCCATATCCACCTGCAGGATTCCGGACAGGGCTACGGGCAGAACGCTGCGCTCGATGAGGCGCGAACGATCGATGAACTGGTGGCGATCATGCGTACCTTCGCCGCGTCGCATGACCGGCCGTGGGTCGATGGCGTCGGCTGGTATACCGGCATCTTCACCGATCGGAACCTGACCCGCGAGGTGCTCGACCGCGCCGTGCCGGACCGGCCGAGCTTCGTCCTCGCCTCGGATGGACATAACGCCTGCATGAATTCGCTCGCCTGCGACTATGTCGGACTGGTCAAGGGCGTTGCCGATCCGCCGAACGGGCATTTCGTGCTCGACGAAAACGGCGTGCCGACAGGCATGCTGCACGAGGATGCGATCAAATGGGCCGACGCCCGCATGCCGCAGCCTGATGATGCGGATTTCGCCTTCGGCGTCAAATATGCAGCAGCACTTGCCAACCGCCACGGCATCACCGGCGTGCTCGACGCGCGCGTCGCCGAACGGCATATCCGGGTCTATGACGGGCTGGAGAAGGCGGGAGAGCTAACTGTCCGCGTATGCGCCACGGCGCTGGTGGAACCATCCGACACGACCGAGGGCGCGCTCGCCCGGATCAGGGCCTTCCGCGCCGCCCATCAGACCGACATGTTCACCGTCCACTCGGCCAAGTTCTTCCTCGATGGCGTGATGGAAAACCGCACCGGTGCCATGATCGAGCCCTATTCTGACACACTGGGCGGCAATGCGCCCCTGATGTTCGAGCACGACCAGATTCTCGAGCTCTTCACCGCCTTCGATGCGGAAAGATTTCAGATCCACGTCCATGTGATCGGCGACAATGCGTGCCGCGCGGCGCTCGACGGGCTTGAGGCGGCGCGCAAGGCCAATGGCAAATGGCCGAGCCTGCACCAGATCGCCCATGTGCAATGCATCGATCCGGCGGATATTCCACGCTTCCATGAACTCGGCGCGATGATGAACATCCAGCCGCTCTGGGCGCGGCACGAGCCCTCGGTCACCGATGTCGCACTGCCGATGGTCCGCGAAGCGCGGGGCAAGTGGATGTATGCCTTCCGCTCGCTCATCGATGCCGGCGCGCCCTATGCGCTGTCGTCCGACTGGGGAGTTTCGACGCTCAACCCGTTCGAGATCATGGAAACCGCCATCACCCGCCAGCCGCCCGGCCGGCCGAGTACGCATCCAGTGTTCCTGCCCGAACAACGAATGACGCGCGAGGAATGCGTCAAGGGCTATACGATCCACGCGGCCCAGGCCGCGTGGCGCTCGGCCGATACCGGCTCACTAACACCGGGCAAATATGCCGACATCATCATCCTCGACCGCGATATTTTTGCCTGCAATGCGTACGATATCGGGGACACCGAGGTGATGCTGACGCTGCTGGGTGGGGAAGAAGTGCATCGTTCGGCAAGCTGGGATGGATTTGTGACCGATTAAGAGATTATGACAGTTGCTCGAACGCTTGGCACAAATAAGAGTTGACGAAAAGGACGTGGACGTGCGGAATAAGTTCTCCGGGGCAAACTCACAGCAGCGTTCTTACTCCAATGGCAAAGCTCAATCGGGGCGACACAATTGCGATTATAGTTTTGGCACTAGCGCTCTTCTCGATCGTTGCGGTCGCTTGGGCTTCGGCCATCTCCAACAATGCCGGCGGCCAGTCTGAAACTTATCAAGGGGGTCAACAAAATGGCTCCAATGATGCGCAGAGCCCACCTGAGCCCATCCACTTCGGACTGATCAAGGTTTGGGACACGTACCCGCAATGGATCATGGCGATCCTCTCGCTTGTCGCCACAGGGATAAGCGCTTGGGCAGTCGTTCTTATTCGCAATACGTTGGTCGAAACTCGTAATGCGGTTAAGTCCGCCGATGATGCAGTCGCAGTGACCCGGCAAATTGGCGAGGCACAAGTCAGGCCATATATTGGGCTGGGGGAAATGCGATGGATATCCCATCCATTGCGAGGGGATGAAGGTAAGATTTTCTGGCGCTTCCATTTTGAACTTTCGAACACAGGGCAAACGCCAACTCGCGAGTTGAAATATAAGGTTTTGTGCTCTGTTGCCGCCGATCTCACGACCGACACTTTTGACGCCCGATCTGAGCATCCCGCCCACATTGGAAGCCACGGGACTTTGGGCGTCGGCATACTCGACGTGTCGATCGACGAGATGTTGGCCGCCATGAGTGGCGAGAAGCGAATTTATTTCATTTGCGAAGCCCGGTATGGGAACATGATCAACGGAGGAAGCCAACACATAACGCGAATTGGAATGGTTTCTTCCAACATCGATGGCGACCCTACCAAAATGTGGTCCGCTGAAAATAACGTCCACATTAGATTTTCCTTCATCACCGGCTTCAACTGCGCCGACGACGATTGCGGGATACCATAAGAGCGCCGCGCAACCCATCAACGGTCTCCCGCCTTAGTGCGCTTGCTACATAATATAGCTTAACGTTTGGTCATCGCCCCACCGTAAACAGTTCCATCGGCTCACTCACGCCGCGCAATTGAAACTCGCCGAGCGAGGCCAGCTTTTCACGGGCTTCGGGCGCGCAGGCATCCGCGAACTCGGCGGAAACGAGCGCGTCGTTGTCGCTGGTCTTGCAAACGGTGCAGATACGGCTGACCTCGTTGACGGCGGGACCGACGACGGTGAAATCGAGCCGATTGCGGCTGCCGACATTGCCATAGAACATCTGCCCCTTGTGCAGACCGACATAGACGCCGGTGCAGGGCTCGCCGCGCGAGGCGCGCCGCTGGTTGAGGTATTCAAGATCCCGGCGCAGTTCGCGCTCGGTCTTGAGCGCACGCGAGGCGGCGGCCGTGGCATCCGGTCCCTTGAACGTCGCCAGCACACCATCGCCGATCAGCTTGAGCACGTTGCCGCCATTGCGGTGGAGCGCGCTGATAACGACCGAGGAATAGTCGTTGAGCAGTGGCAGGATCTGTTCGGGGCGGGCTGCATCGGTAATGGCGGTGAAGTTCTTGAGGTCGGACAGCCAGATCACCGCATCGATCATCTCGGCCTGACCGCGCGCCACCTGCCCGTCGATGACGCGGTTCGCCGCATCCTGGCCGAGATAGACGCGGGCCAGTGTCTTGACGATCCTTATGCTGCCGACGCTCTTGAGCGCCAGCGCAAGCGTCGGCAGAAACCGCCGCAACAGGGCGAGGTGATCCTCGCTGAATCCCTCGGGCTCCCGCGTGGCCCATATTATGTAGACGGAGTCCATGGCGCCGATGCTGCCCTTGCGCGTGAACCGCTCGATGCGGGCGACGACGTCGGTGTATCCTTCGTCCTTGAGTTGCGACAGCCGGTAGAAATCGAGCGGCGCGCCCTTGGCGATCTCGCGGCGGACCTCCGTCTCGCCCGATGTGATCAGGTAATTGAAGACCGAGTTTTCCCAGTTTGCCCGGGTCTGGCCAGCTTCGGTCGACGCATAGGTGCGAAGCGGCCGCACCTTGGTGTCTTCCGACTTCCATTCAAAGGCATGGCCTTCGAACTCGGGATGCAGCGTATCCATCAAGCCCACGGCATAAGCGACCGGGATGCCGATATTGTTGCATCGCTCGCAAAAGGCCCAGAATATCTCGTTCGGCTCTTCGCCCCGCAGGCCGGCTCCGGCCAGCCAGTGCAGAATCTCGATCTCGCCTTCGTCCATGATCGCCCTACCCGGCTGCACGTGAGTCGTATCGACCCAAGGGGTAGTCGCGACGGCGGCGGCTGGCAAGAGCGCTTCACGAGACGGAGTTGATATCCTCGTCGCCGAAATCCTTGGCCTTGACACCGAGTAGAGTCAGCGTACCGCCTTCACCGAAGTCCAGGACAAGGTTCTTGCCCTTCGGGATTTCGGTATATTCCGCGTCGAAGGGCAGATTTAGATAGTCCTGTTTGAGATCACCACCAAGCGCATCGAAATCGGTGACGATGTCCTTGCCCATGCCGGGCTCGAAGAAAAACGTGTCGGAGCCCCGGCCGCCTGTGAGGCGATCGTTGCCCGCCTCGCCATAGATAAGGTCGTTGCCATTCTTGCCGAGAATCTTGTCATTTCCCGCTTCGCCGGCCAGCAAATCGCCAAGTTTCGAACCAAACATCGTGTCCCTGCCCTTCAGGACATAGGTGACCATTCCGTCGAAACCATCGATGCCATAGGCAGTGAGAAGGTCTTGCGGGTCCCACTTGCCATGGTTGACGGTTGCGACGCGCTTGCCCTCGCTATTCTGAAAGGCGATCGTCGTGATCGTGCCGCCTTCTATGAAGGCACCGTCATATTCCAAGTTCTTTCCCAGCAGAACCAAT
>Ga0307515_10004416_pt1 | contig 29121 bp, 24 predicted proteins | sample 17_EM_MG_FD_194513 | JGI IMG/M metagenome (GOLD analysis project Ga0307515, IMG submission 194513) | Populus trichocarpa ectomycorrhiza microbial communities from riparian zone in the Pacific Northwest, United States - 17_EM | ecosystem: Host-associated > Plants > Roots > Unclassified | place... | reverse complement strand
ACAGTCCTTAATTTTTGCCAAAATGCTCTCAAGACATAAGAAAGTAAGTTTATAATGCTCCCAGGCCACCCCTACAGAGTTGTGGTTGCATCGCTAAATATTTGCAGGTGGGGAGTCGGTTGCCATGTCCAAACGGGCCGGGAATGCCAAAGTTACGATCCAAGGGATAGTGTAGTCCTTTTTCACTTGATGGGGTGAGAGTGTTGACACCTGTTGTACAGAGTCAGCAAAAAGAGTAGAAAATCTACAAAGTATGTACCTCTACATGTTGTGCAGGCACATTTTACTGGTCTCTAACAATAGGTGGGTCAGGTTTTCAGGATTACATCAACTGTCTAAAAAGTTTGAATCCTTCACATTACGAAACTTACCGCGATAATCTTTTGGACAAACAACCTTGAAACTCCTGCACATGGCTTCTTAATGACAGGCGTTACAGAACCTGGGCCGAAAAGAACAATCAGGCAATTCTCTGGATCTATGGTGATCCAGGCTGCGGGAAGAGTGTTTTGTTGTCATTCTTGACTAACGAAATCATTCGGGACAAAACCAACCAGCTCTCTATGATTTATTTCTTCTGTCACGACAAGGACGAACGATTAAATACCGCCAATGCAATTCTAGCGAACTTACTTGCCCAGCTTCTGAAGTACATACCGGATGTTGGGCACTTCTCGGTTGAACTGGAATATGCTATCAACAAGGAGAAATCATCCTGGGAGTTCGGTATGCTTTGGCGAGTTTTTGAGCGAATAATCAACGACACCAATACTGGGCACATGCGTGTACTGATTGACGCTCTCAGTATCAATTCCTATCTTGATTACGGAGTATATAGCTAACCATTGTAGATGAATGTAACGAAGAATTACGCACAAAACTCTTGAACCGGTTGCAACTCCTCATTTTGGGTAGTCCGATGGCCATAAGTCACATCAAGATAATTCTTACTAGTCGCCCACATGTACCAGTTAAATTGCATTTGCGAAATATCATCGAATTGCCTCTAATTGCAGAAGACCTGAAAAACGACATAACAGCATTCATTGAATCTGAAGTGAGCAAGCAGATGCAGTTTACTGGTTGCCTGGGCAAGGAGGTACGACAAACTCTTATCGAAGGAGCCAAAGGAATGTTGCTTTGGGTTTCCCGGATATTAGATTGTTGACTAAGGGATTTAGCCCACAGGCTATTGAGACTAAGGCATACACGAGATTTAGCAGGCTTGATACAGAGACTATTTCCCCACTAACCTTGGGCTTGGGGTGGGGACTATTTCTCTGGCAATTTCGGACTTGGTGCGGAGGCTATTTCTCCGCCAACCTCGCGCTTGGTGTGGAAGCTATATGTCCACCAATCTTGGGCTTGGTGCAGAGGCTATTTCTCCGCAAGCCTTGGGCCTGATCGGTATTTTTCTCTTGCTGCTTTTGCTTATTGCTTTCTCTTATTGATTCGCACTTAGTGATTGAGATGATTTCTTTCTTTATTTATATATGTATATCTTCTCTCTCTGTGTACGATAGACAGATCAATCATCATCATCTCCCTCGCCCTTATTAGATTGTCTCATCAGGTTATAAACTCGAGCTTCAAGTTCCTTGATATCACAAGCATACATTTACGAAAGATAGTAATCTGTTCTTTGTTGTGGCGTGCCTGCTAAATCTGAACCTCCGCTGCCTTCTGGATTGACATCTATTAGTAGAGTTTTCATCATTCCTCCTCTTCAACTTTGAGACTGCAATGGACAACTATTAGTCGAATTTTTATTGTTCACTCCTGATCCTCCATCATCTCCACCATGACAATTTCAACCTCCATCTCCAAATTCAATGAGCACAACTACTGAATGTGGGGTATAGAGGATAAGGTTCTCCTGAAGCATCATAATATCTGCCACGTGGTTGACGGCTCAGAAACTATCCCTCGCCCTCCTGCTGCACCGGCAGCATCAGGATCAACTACAACTCCTATCGCTCCAAACCCTTTCGATCCTTCTTATTACTTTGAACCTCAATCAACCCATTCTTCTTATCTGACAAGTTTCAATAACTTTCTCCGAGACTGGAGAGCATAGTACAACAATTATGGAAAGGCGAATGGCACCATTTGTGCACTCCTGGAGCCGTCCATATGCAGCCGTTATAAAGACGATAAGTTTAACCATCCGAAGGTATTGTGGGAAGCCGTGCAGTCAGACTTCGCAAAGGTCAACAAGCTTGAAGGTCAATGTGAGATGGCAAAGCTTACCCACTGCAAATTCGAACTATACCCATCCATTCCTGAATGGATAACACCGGAGGAGAAAATCATCAATGACCTTGCAAACTGCGATATCACCATTCACAATGCATGGCGGAAATCCAATATCCTCTCAAACCTCCCAAATAACTACGAATAGCAAAACTTTGTCTGGACCCTCAAACTCACCAAGAAAGCTGATATGGTTGCAAACATTACCTCCCATTAACTATCATTCGAAGCTACTCTCTGCACAGATAATGGCCTAGCTCCAGATGCAGCATTCTTTGTCATGAAGAAGGGCAGTGGCCGAACTTCAAACTCGAAACGAGACGGTACGAAGGGTGAATGTCGAGGTCAGAAGGGTCAGGGCATCGTGTGCCATGGTTGTGGAGAGAAGAGACATATTAAGCCGAAATGTCGAAGCAAGTATAATAGGGCCTCATATGCTGCCAAGAAGAAGTCAAAAGTTGATGGTAATTTGGTTTCAACTGAATTGACTCTGGCTGCCAATACTGAGTCATTTCTCGTCTCGATTATGAAACCGAATTCAGTCCATGAGGACACAGTGATCATGGTCAATGTGGCCAAACAGAAGCATCCTGGCGACTATTGCATGCTTGACACTTGTGCGAGAAATCACATCACCGGAAATCGTCACCTCTTCGAGTCGTTTCATCCCATGGCAAAAGGAGAGCATCCAGGCAGGACTGCAAACAAAACGTTAGTTGATGCCACAGGCTCTGGAATGATCGCATTCCACATCGACGGACCAAGTGAGAAGCCAGCAAAGATCTTACTCCAACACGTCCTCTATGTGCCTGCTTGTGGCGCTAATAACCTTCTCAGTATCATCCAGTTGATGCGGAAAAGAGTGAACATCGAGTTCCATTTGGACAGAGCAATTGCAAGTCTCAGATCACTACTTGTCTACCAAGCGTCATTGATCAACAGTTGAATCATTCTCAGAATCTCTCCTTTCACATCGACTGCAATGGTTTTCGATACACTGAATCAGGTCGACAATACTGAGATATACTCTGGCATTCGGCAGACAGTTGATAAGAAAGCTATCCTTGTCTGGCATGCTCATTGGTCATCTCTCTCTGCCAGCAATTAAGCGGCTCCCCAATACTGTCAAAGCCATCCAATTGCATGCCAGGAGCCCATCGGCATGCTCTTGTGAGGCCTGTATAGTGTTAGCAACAGGTCCGGGTAACCTGCCAGCGGACCGGATTTGGACCGCAATAATGGGTCGCTTTGGTTCCAGACCCATCCGAACATCCGACCCACTAACTCTTGGCTGGCCTAACTTGGACCCGTACCCATTGACCCGCAGATTTCGCCAGGTTTGGCTACACCTGTCGGTTCCAATCTCCGGTTCTGCATTTCTGGTTTCACATTCATGGTCGTATTCAGATTTGGTACTGAGATTTGAAAAATATTGACAATTGTTCGTCAGAGTTCATTTTCAACGTATTAGCCACCTTGATATGCAAAACAAGCAAACTCACGCGCCCAACCATATCCTCAAAATGAGTGTCAACAGAGCTTCAATGATATTTGGTCTTGGATCTTCTGTAATATGAGAGGTGCTTGATCACAAGCATCCATAAAGAAGGATATGGCAGCCATTATGGGCAGATATGAATGGGATATTCTAGCCACATCTTCCGGGACAGTAACAACTTATTTCATTTACAGAGCTACCAGTAAGTATTCTTGAGCCTTTTTGTGTATAGTAACAGTAAAAACGATGTATATAGACAATAACCGCCACATCGCGCTGTGATTATCCATGATGGAAGGCCAACAATCATCGACACTCTGTTGATGATTGTTTTGAAGATTGGGCAGGAAGCGTTTCATGTTCACTTTTGCCTATAAAGTCAGCCAATAATCAGTTTATGACAATGTGCAATCTGTCGCCCCCCAGATTACCCATGATATACGAACAACAATTGTTGACGCTCCGTTGAGGCTGATTTTCATTATGGGGCAGGGAGGGTATTGCAATGTGTTTTGCCTATAAAGGCAGACGAAATTTTCTGTATGACTGACTACAATCTATCGGCAGGGAGATTTCCCAGCACTCATGACCAAAAATCGTCGATACTCTGTTGACCCTCATTTTCAAGATGGGGCAGAGAAGGTATTGCAATCTGTTTTGCCTATAATGGCAGCCAAAAATTCCTTTATAACTGACTACAACCTATCGGAGGTGTGATTTCTCAGGACATATAAACAAAAATCGTTCACATTCTGTTGACACTCATTTTAAAGATGGGGCATGGAGTGTGTCGTTATAATTTGGCCTATAAAGGCGGCCAATACTCGGATTATGTATAACAACGAGCAAATCAATTTTAAATTACCAGACTTATATGACCTACAATTGTTGACGCTCTGTTGATGCTCATTTTGCCATGGCTGTATCCATAATATGCAATCATTTAATTTGGCACAGTCCATCATTCACATTGTTTTGGCTGCCTTTCTGGCATTTTCATTTACTTTCTTCTTGATCACTATGTTGTTCTTTAATAATACATAGATATACATAATAATAATCTCCTAAATCCCGTGTCTTTCAGTCAATGCTTGTCATCGGTTGCAGGATCGCTCAATCCACTGCTCTAGTCTTCAAAATGAATGTTAGGTGCATTACCACACAACAGATAGTGTACTAACCAGTGTAAGTTCCGTCATCAGTCAGCATATTTGGATCATACTCTGTATTGTGCTGGGTATCTTCAATGTGATAGAGAAATTCGCAACAGGGAAAAGCAGTATGGGAATACGTATAGCCGGCCGGCAAATTGACGATTTGGGAATGTTGAGCTCTGGCAGTGTTACCAGTTGGGGCGGGTGGCATGCCGGGTAGAGGTGGAGTCGGCTCTGGAGTCTAATGTATGTATCGGTCGGGTGTAGGTGCACCTGTTCATTTGCGTGTCCAATGAGTTTGTGGATTGTTTGCGGTGCCATTTTGGAAAGGAAGACAGCCGGATGTGTGGTTTTGACGAAGGATTGCCAGGTGTCTTTGTATTGCAGCCTTTACCATTTTATGCCAACGAAACTCAACTCTCTGCCTCTTCTCTTCTAAAACCTCGGCACATCATTTCTTAATGAGATATTATGTTTCCTCTATTGCGGCACGTGAAAAGTCTTCATTGGCCATTTTGGCCATATTCAATGCCAGGTGCATAACGGACTGTTCCAGCTGTACCCGACCTCCTTGTCTTGCCATAGTTGCAGACATGTTGAAAACCTCCAAGACATTAGTTGCTGCTTCTAACAATGAGATTCGGCTATTACCTCTACCATATACGCTTCCGTAGCCTCCTCCAAGGTGCTTACAGCCTTCTTTGTCCACTCATGAGGATGCTTATCAGGAAATTCATCTGCGAAGATCCCAGAGCTGACAACATCATGATGTTCAATTTCGGCAACTGTGTGGACAAATGCCTTTGTTGACCATGGAGGGTTCCCATTATGGGCAACGATAAATGCGTTACATAGCTCTCCACGGACACCCTCTGTACATTATATAGTTAACTGACCGCCGTTTTCCTCGATATGGATAAACTCACATCCAACTGCATGTTGCTTCATAATTTTGTTGCTGCCAGTCTTACAGACAATTTTGAAATGTTCATCCGGAGTCATAGGTTTGGTGGCTGCATTGGCAGTGTCGCGGTGAACTAACATGTGTCTGCGCTCATGCTGAATGCCAAAGATTGCCGTATTTGTTGTAGCGCCTGCCAATCTGCCAGTATTCAATCCGCTCTCACCTTGCGGAGTTTGTTGTGTATCCATGATGTGCTGATGTGGAATAGGAGAGGAAGATGATAATGACAGGAAGTGCGAAGCCCTGAGGACTATATGGTTAGCTTCATGTCAGATTGGAATAAGTAGCAGCCAACATTATCGTTATACTCAAGATGAATCCTGCTGAGTATGGATGCACATTGCAGGGGTATCCCATCACCCCACAAGTTGCTATAAGTTGGGGTAATGTTGTTTGTTTGTTAACCGGGATACATTGTTGTGTACGACAGCCGAAATCACATAATTGCCAGATATTATTAGCATGTTGTTCAAGGGAAATGAGGTCTGGTGATGTTTTTCTCAAATAATCCCCAGGATATTACATTCAAATGACAAAAACAATCATGTCATGCTGTACGGTTAGCATCACTATTCCTGATTGATTGAAAGTTAAGAGAGAGATTTTCCTTTATTCAAGATGAGTAAACGTACCAACCTTGACATAAAAGATGCAGCTTGCCTCCATATGGTCCATAACTTGCAACTTGCAACATATCGCCCAACAACAAAGGCAACAAAAACTATGATGGTCAATGCTCCGACATAGAAGATTTGGCCACTTCCGGAGGGCAGATATGGCCAATTGACAAAGCGGTTAACCCAATGACGTCATCCAGTGAATGAAGGCAACAGCGGCTTGGAGGCTGAGAGAGTCCGAGCACTTGGGGCATTGCGCAGCTTGGGATCCAAAAAGAAGCTTGCGGCGGAGAAATGACAAGAAACGTACTTCTTAAGCAATGAAGGGAAAGAGAAATGGATTGAGGATTAGGTTGAGAGAGAAACCACAGGGGCAAGAAAGCGAGTTGAAGATGCAGAGGCAGTGGTTCAGCAAGAGCACGACGATATGACGCATGCTGAAATTGCGGGATTGACTTCCAGAGAGCTGGAAAAGACATTTGAGGAGATGCCGGTTGCTATCAGAGGGAGTCTGAGTGATCTTGCAAATTCCGACGCGGGGGAGGATGGGGAAGATGAGGATGATGACGAGACTGAGCAGGGCAAGCTAAGTGAAGATGACGAACCCGGCTGGGTGATGGGCACAATCACCAAAACTGTACAGCTGTGCATGGAGAGGTTTCGGTAGAGGCAGATGACATTCAATGAATTGACTCAACTGGGATGAGTGGATGCAGCCGACTACTTCAGTGATTGAGATAAGCAGTATGGCACATCTGAATTGAAGGTTCCAGCAGTCGTTCAGCTGCAAACCTATAGTGACACTCCAGCACCTCCACCGACCACATTTGGACAGCATATGGAGTTTCTTGACATTGTCCCCAGAATATTGCAAAGACCACAAAGGACTTCTCGACCAGGAAGTAGTCATATTAGGCTAGGTTCAGTCAATCCACAGTCAAAATTGAGCGTACCTAGTGGTGAGCCAGCTGTTGAGCCCAATTCGTCCACGTTGCTCAAAGGGAAGCCAGTTGAACCAGTAAGCTTTTACCCCTCCATATAGCCTCCAGCTAAGTACCATATAGATATCGGATTCCGACGAAAAGATGGTGATGGCTCATGTGTCTGTGGAAGTATAGATATGCAAACTGTAATTTTTGACGTCTGATTGCGGTGAAAAGCAAGGTGTTTACCAATTTTGCTACGTGACAGCTTTTTCTTGATTTCAGTGACCAAATTGTGAGACATGATAATTCCTCTGTGCATTTGCAAGGGCCAAACACAGCATGTGAAAGTTTTAGAATCCAAATCGCACTGTAAGACGGCCAACATGTTCAGTTTCTTTCTGCAAGTGATGGTTAAAGGACAAAGTAAAAGCAATATTAGTGACAAAATGGACTAACAAAATTGAAGTGAGTGATGTTATACGTGTCATGGAAAGAGCAGTCAGTGCGCATGACAAAGTAATCTGAATGACAACCGTCATGCTGCATTCATCCATCAATCCAACTGCATAATTCTCCACACAGACCTGGTGCAAATGGTTGAAATATTTGAGATTGCTTATGGTACGTCATGGAACTTGAAGAGAAGGAGCTGGATAAGGAATGGTGAGAAAGTCGAACTATACTTAACAAAAACTGGGGAAACGATCTACATGCCGTCAATTGCCCACTGAAATCGCAGAAATGTGATAGGGCCACACCATTTCTCACTCAGATAGTGTAGATAGCAGGTGATCAGAAATTGAGAGGTAACAAAACTCCTGGATGCAAACCATAATACATACAAACGCAATAATGGATGTCAATAATGTGTATTTAATTTGATGCATACAATTATTGAGGGTACAAAGGCCGTTTCAATGTGATTAATGTGAGCGTCAACAGAGTGTGAACAATTATAAGGCTTATATATTCGGCAATCAATGGGCTGCATTATAACATCCTTCCAAAGTGAATGTATAGGTTGGCGTTATTCCGAAAAAGGCAAATGATCCGCTGGTTGCCACATCCTAAAAATAAGCATCAACGGAGCATCAATGACTTTTGGAATTGCATCATGAAACATCCAGTAGGCTGTGCAGTTACAGTAAGTCATAATCTAACTATCGGCCGCCTTTCAATGAAACAATAGGGGTGGCAACATTCCTACTATGTCCTAAAAATGAGCGTCAACAGAGCGTCAACGACTTTTGGCCTTGCATCTTGGAAAATCCAAGGGCTGTGCAGCGACATTCCCGCATAATCGCACTATCGGCCGCCATTCTAGACAAAAACTCTTGCAACAACATCGCTACTATGTCCTAAAAATTAGAGTCAATGAAGTGTCAACAACTTTTGGCCTTGCATCATGCAAAATCCTAGGGCTGTGCAGAGACATTAAGTCATAATCTGACTATTGGCTGCCTTTCTAGGCAAAAATGGTTGTGACAACATCGCTACTATGTTCAAGAAATGAGCATCAACGGAGCATCAACAAATTTTCGCCATGCGTCTTCGAACATCTGAGGGCACTGTGGCGACATTAACACATAATCGAACTATCGGCCGTCTTTCTAAGCAACAATTCTTTTCACGACATTACCACAATGCCCTAAAAATGAGTGTCAACCGAGTGTCAATTATTTGAGGCCTTCCATCTTGGAAAATCAAGTGGCTATGCGACTATAATGATCCATAATCGTATTATTGGCCACCTTTCCAGGCAAATATGCTTACAACAAGATTGTAAGCATGTACCAAAATAAGTGTCAGTGAAGTGGCAACGATTTTTGTGCTTGCATCTTGGATAATCTGACTGGAATGGAATTCAGATAAACCACAATGAATCTATCGGCAGCCTTTATTGGCAAAAATATAAGTGACGATATCGCGTCTGCCTCGTACAAGTGAGCGCCCACAGTGCGTCAACTGTTTCTGTGGAGGCTCCGAATGCTACACTGCTATAAACTGCATTATGCTGGTCCTAAATGGAGTTTTACATGGTCAGTCTTTGCAATCTGTCCTTGGATTCAACTTCACAAATATGCATGCAATGTCTTACTGATCTCAATATTTTCCTTTTAGCTGTAGAGTCAATATCTAGGAACACGCAGTCGGTTTTACTGTATGGTAATTTTCGGCAGTCTGTCAAGTCGGATTACCCAGTTTTGTAATTCCTCCTACCATGTTGGATTCGAAATCTTTGAACACCTCATTGTTCGAGGTTAGCATCTCTTACAAAAGTGAATGTGTTGTTATTCTCGAATTGAGTGACCTTACTTTGCGAATCATCTTCGATGCTTGGTGGGCTTCAATGAATTTGTGCTCGAAGAGGTCTATTGCTTGGAATAATTCTAGACACGTGCCTTCGTGACGATTCTATCTAAACTCTGGAATTGAGGAGTCCAGTAGCCCTGGCATCATATGTATCGTTTGTCTTCAAGTTCTTTGCCATCCATCAAAGGATGAGACCAATTCACTGGGGAAATACTTGCTGGCAAAAGCTCACATCCCATAGTTAAACGAATTAACTGAGTCATAGGGCACTGAATTGACTAGTTCGACGGTGGATGACACAGCTTTGGCTCTCCTGAAGATGCACGGAAGTCAAGGAATTACAATTGTAAGTTTGCAGAGGAAAATCATATTTGATATCCAGTTTAATCCATATTGACCGAAATGACAGAGAAAACATTCCAAACTGGCAGCTATGGACTTTGAAACTTCCGAATTTCTCCAAGACACGTGGAATCACTATCTCATGTTAGGATTTGTTTCGGTACATATTCCATGGAACCCGATATCAATTCTTGAGCTACGACGCTTGTATAGGGCATTACGCGATGACCTAGTCCTACAGTCCGCTACGACCGTTAGTGACATTTGCCGGAGGGAATACTCACTGACTGTAGATGCAATTAACGAGTAATTGCCATTACGAAATAAAATTAGTATAGCTTTGGACGGATGGACATCAAGGAACAAACTCGCCATAATGTCAGTCATTGCATGCTATATCGATAGTTTTAACAGCAGTTCTGGACCGTCACTTCGGTTCGGGGTCTGGGTCAGAACCGAACTGTTGACAAATTCGCGGTCTGGGTTTTCAATGCACCCGAACCGTCAACCCAGGTACTGTTTGATGGTAAACTCCCAACCTGTCTGAATTGCGCGGGTTGTCAGCGGGTCGCCTAGTGGGTCCAACTATCCATTCACATAGGGCTCTTCTTTTTGCAGTTTATTTATCGTATCATACCAAAATCGCATTTTCAACAACCAACAATACCTGCTTGCATACTGTGCTGCTTGCAATCTCGGTTAATTTGAAATCCGGGTTTTTCCTGTTATACATTGTATTTTTCGGTATAAAGGTAGTCAATAGTTCTGTTATGAGCTCATCGATCTGCGTAAAGCCTTGATAAACCCAATATGCAAAACCAAATATTGTTGATGTTCCGTTGACCCTTAGTTTCGTGATGGGGTAACGTATGTGTCATGCTCTGTTTCTAATGAAAAGGCTGCCACAACATCGTCTAAGAATTATTACCACATTGCGACACTTAGATTAGCCAAGATGCAAGACCAATAATCATTGACACTCCATTGATGCTCATTTTCAGAATGGGGCAGAAAGTATGCTGCAATTGTTTTTGCCTCTAAACGTGGTCAATATCTCACTTATGCATGTTTCTAAACCAATCTCCACCTAGGTTACACAAGATGCACAGCCAAAAATTGTTGATGCTCCATTGATGCTCATTTTCAGAATGGGGCAGTGACCTTGTTGTTTATTGTTTTGTTAAAAAAGGCTGCGAGTACGTTGGTTATGGAAAGCAGCGGCAAGGTCACTTTCAATTACCTTACATACAAGACTAAAAATCTTTGACGCTCTGTTGACACTCCTTTTAATGTAGTGTCCAGTCAAGATCTGCTACCATTATTAATTGCGTTTATAATGATTTGAACTTAGTGGTTGCCGTTCAGCCTGATCAGGAAATTGCTGTAGGGCGAAGCCAAGCCCCGTATTATTCTAGCACTGGTTGCTCTTATAACGTTGAAAATTATTCATCTTGTCATATAGTTCATATTGCCCGGTATCCATTCATTCATCAACAAATTTTCTCACGCGACTGCTCAATATTCTCCGATAATATATCTCTAAATTAAATTCTTGGTCAAACTACATAAGGAACTTGGTGATAATCCATTGACACATTCAGTCCTACTTTTCCTTGATCCCCTTATTTCTTCTCGTTTACATTATATTAATCATCATCAATGCCTTTTCAATCTCCATCTTCGTCCGTCGGGTAGGTCGAATCAATCCGGAAACATTCAGTGTGGCACTAACATTCCGCTGCTCCGGGGTTTCTGCATTCTCACGGCCGTTGTCCAGTTCCATATCGGATTCATTGTCTGCCTCCCAGTTGTGTTCACTTTCGTTTGCATTATCCAGGGCCCCATTCCAGTTAAGCCAATTTTTTGGTGTCTGAAATGCTTTCTGGTAAACTATCCTCATCGCTTTCGGCAGGATGGCAGTCGATTTGATTGATTCGGCGGACATTCAATATTTGCTTTCGTCCTCCAGGGAGGTCCTTTGCAGACAAAGCTGGTGGCACAGGTGATTTTTCCGACAATTTAAATGCAGCCACCCCATCATGTTGAAAGATTGACCAGGATGCTTTGACGATCTCTTCGGTATCTGAAATGTATCCTATGGGTGTCATTTGTTTGTTTTGAGGGCGAGACTGCTTCTATGTAGCTTGTAGGTTATGGCTGCCCTGTTACATCTGCAAAATGTCGTGGCCCTTGGCCATTCGGTGCAAATTCTTTTGACCCTCCTCTCTCTTCATTTCGATCTCATCATCAGCACTGGATGGATCCAATTCAGGGTCGTCGCCGGCCAGTAATCCGTTATTTACTCAAGCAAACTGCCTTACTAGGTCCTTTGCGTGAAGGGTCTCACCTGTGGTTTTTGACTGCATCCACCCGATTACATCTTACCCAAGGGAAAAACTGGCCTCCATTCCACCACTCTGAGGTATGATACAGACAATGTTGCGCGCCACATTGGAGAGATTGGTGTACTTTGAGAGTGTTTCTTCTTGTTGCCGCCACCAGTCGGTGATATCCGGTAACCAAAATGTACTATTCATCTCCATAGGATCCGAGTGATCATTATTAAGATTGGAATTAATTTGCCCCCAGTTCTGTGGTAATTCAAGAGGTGAATTCGAATACAGCCTGGTGGCTGTCAATAAGTGTGCGGCACGATCCCTTCATCCGGGTGTCGTTTCGGCCACAGTGTTCGGCATTCAGTATTCTTCATCATCACTGCACAAATTATATGGATTTTCAGATGATTGACCAGATCTAGAAGCCATTGCGGAGGAGACCAGATTGTTGTCCAGTATGGTTTCAGGTTTAGTGACTGGCAATCATTGATGTTTAGCGCAGTATTCGTTCTCCACATACTTCAGAATGGCCTCCTGGTATTGGGTAGTATAAGAAGTCCCGTCTTCAGGATTAATATCCATTCCCTTGTCCCACTTCCTAAACGATCGCAACTTCCGCAAAGGATCAAGGATATATGCCGAAATGAGGAGCATACCAGTCCTTGGAGTGAATGCAGTATAATATTTGGAAAGCTTCTGCCCTGCAATCTTCATGGCAAAGAATAAGTCTTCCTTCCATTGAGTCTTCTTCTTGGCCAAAGCTCTCATCACGCCATCCATGTGAGCAAACATGTTATTGTAGACAGTGATGATGTGGTGCAGAGTAACGGTATGCCGTTTCGACATCCACAAGGTCCAGTACTGGAATGGCCGTAAAACCTCCTTGATATACTTAACAATCATCCACTGATCCTGTGTTGTGAATAGTGGCCGGTAATCACAGTATTCTGGGTTTTAAGGCACTCGGGTGTGAATTCACGTAATTGGTGGGCGCGCTCGAGCAACTCTAGTGTTGAGTTCCAACATGTCTTCCCATCCATAATGGGTAGTACTGCAATGTGGACTTTAGCTTGTTGACAGTCGATGAATTCGTTTTGGCGACCAGGTGTCAGTGTAATCAATACAGCAAGCATTCTCTGCCATTTGTAGGTCAGATTCTGCACATTCAAAATATGTTGAAATATGTACTTTCTCAATTATCTTTGCTAAACCTGGTCTCATAGCCAACACCTTATTGATTCTACCATTACCCTCTTTTCGAAGTCTCTGACTCTTCCCAATGTCTGTGCTTTCATTCTCTCCAAATTGCTAATCGTGCTCATGGGCTTCCCAAGACTTGGTGCGGCCTTTTACACCCAGACTGCTCATGAATACCCCCAAAGCAAGCTGAATGACGTGTGCCATGCATGGTATGTGGCTTCTCACTGCAGGCCACTCGATTCCTGAAGCCTCAAGGGTAGTATGTAATTCGCGAATCATCAAGTATTTTGAGGAAGCGTTATGGGTTGTAATTCCAAATAAACGGCCGTCAGTCAGGTCAAAACGATCAAGAACTTCCTTCAAATGTCCGGCTAGCCGTGCTCCATTATGTTGACCCTTGACTTGTCATCCTTCATAAGCATTCGAAATAGGAAACGAATGGGCTCTCAACCTCATCGAATGCCATTTGTACTTCTCACAAAGCCCGATGTCAATCTATATACTAGGCAATGACCAATGTTATTACTACTTTGTTCGTTGATGTCCATCTGTCTAAAGCTAAACTCACTTTGTTTCTTGACGGCAATTGTTTCTCAATTGTATCCACTGTCAGTGTGTATTCCCTCAGGCAAATATTGCTCAGAGTGCTGGCTGACAGTAACAACAAATTGCTTCGTAATGCATTTTATGAATGTCGTAGCTCAACGTTTGATATTGCGTTCCATGGAACATGAGCCGAACCACAACCCAAAATGAGGTAGGGATTCCAGGTGTCTTGGTGAAATATGGCAGTTTCAAAGTCCTTTGATGACAGTTTAGAGCGTTTTGTCTGTCAATTCAATGAGTATACTTCAAACCTAAATATTAAATTTAAATTTCATTTGCGAACTTACAATCGGTATACCTCTACATCCTTTCCTCTTGAGTATGGCCAAAGCTGTTTCATCGACTGTAGAACTGGTCAATTCGGTTACTTCTGACATTGTTAATGTGTTCAACTTTGAGATGTGCGCTTTTGCCAGCAAGTGTTTGCACATTGAGCTGGTTCCATGTTCAGTTGGATGGCGATGAACTTGATGACAAACGATACATACGATGCCAGGGTAGCCGCTCTCCTCAATTTCGCAGTGTAAATAGAATTGCCATGAAGACGCATGTCTATAATTATTCCACACAATAGGCTGCTTCGAGCCTACATTCAGTGAAGTCCACCAAGCATTGAAGATGTTATATAATGTGAGGTAGCTTAAATCACCAATATAGAAACGTTCGTTTTTGTACAAAATCATAACCTCTAGCAAAGAGGTATGAAAAGATTTTGTATCTTACATCGCGGTAGGATATCGAGCTCTGGGTAATTCGACCCGAGTCACTGTCAAAACATTTGTTATATAAAGTACATCACTGGATCTTCAATATTTACTTTAGAGCTACAAGTGAGAAAACAGTCAGACCTGTGAGAGATCACATGAAGATTTGTGAAGTTGAATAATAGGACATACAAAGACGAGGCGGTTGTGATATCATCACCAGCAATTTTGCCCATGAAGGTAGTCTATTGAATGATTATGGGTTAACACCGCTACATTGGTGGCTGATTATCCAAGATGCAAGCCCAAAAATTGTTGACGCTCCATTGACACTCATTTTTAGGAGATAGTAGCGAAATTGTCACTGGCATTTTTGCCTATGAAGGCGGCCAATATTGCGATTATGGGAGTATGTAATTGCAGAGCCTTTCAATTATCCAAGATGCAAGACCAAAAATTGTTGACACTCCGTTGACGCTCATTTTTCGAGGTGGTAGCGATATTGTCACTGGCATTTTTGGCTATAAAGGCAGCCAATATTGTGAATATGGGAGTAGGTCGTTGCAGAGCCCTTCAATTATGCAAGATGCAAGACCAAAAATTGTTGACGCTTTGTTGACACTCATTTTTAGAAGGTGGTAGCAATATCGTCACTTGCCATTGTGTCCATAAAGGTCGCAAATACATCGATCATGGCATAATGCTGTCGCGCAGCCCTGTGATTATGCATAAGGCATGATCAGAAATCAGTGACGGTCCATTGAAGCTCATTTCTAAGATGGGGCAATGAGCATACAGCTTGCCTCTTCTTGTCTAACGCCTGCCAATAACTCTTTCTTGGATCAATGTGACTATGAAACCCTGTGATTGCAGAAATGATCAAACTAAAATCGTTGACAGTTTGTTGACACTCACCATGGAGTGATACCAACATTCATTGGGCGCGCAATTATTTTGCTTAACATTCAGACCGATATTTTTGACAGCCAATATACCATGTCAATGTATTATCATGTGCATCCAAAAGCATTGAGGCCTCTCAGTTTCTGAGCCACCAGTATTCACCTCAGCAGTCAAATGAATGATGTAGCTTTGTCGTGTTTTTGCACTTTTAGCCGGTATGTTACGGCATATAGATCCATGAACTAATTTTAGCCATATAAACCTGAAACCCTGACCTATCTTTATCCAGCTCGTTTTCCTCGATTTCCGTGATGTACCATAAGGAATTTTCAAATTCTCGACCATGTGCAACAGGTCTGAGCGCAGACGTATCAAGTTCGCTGCATGGAATAATGCATCATGATGGCTGGCATCCATCCGGGTTCACACTGTGCACTGACCGCTTGTCCTATGCTTCCAATGTCATCACTGTCTTGAATTTTCTTGGTAAATATCGTCTCTATATTAGGTTTTACTTTCTGATGTAACCGTAACATGCAAGTCGATACCAAGTTCATTGGCTGTCTATCAACCAGATTTGGAATATAGGACTTTCTCATGGCCCGTAAGACCCTTGCATACACACTGATGAAATATCTTGTCTCACAATTCGGTCACTGGAATCAAGGAAATGCAGACCCATAGCAAAGTAGGTACACAATTTCTTTTTAGAAGAGATAGGACCCCAAATCTAACGATTTGGCTATCTATACGTCCGGCAACGCGGTAGCCGTCACCATATCTTCGCCCGTATCCGATTTCTACATGGTAATTAACTAGGGATGCTTCATGAAGGGGAATAAGCTTACAGGTTCAACAGGCTTCGTATCCTGGATCGGTGTCAAATCCGATTCCGCGATGGGGGAAAACAGCGGAATGCATTTTTGTCACTGTGGTTTCTCCGAACCCAGCCTCATTTGACTATTTCCTGGTCGAGAAGTCACTGCCGCGATCTGCAATTGTCCGCTGACAATTTCAAGAGTCTGCATATACTCTCCAGATGTTGTTGCGGATGGTGTGGCTGCAATCGTGTCTATTTGGTGATTGACAACCGCCGGAACCTTCAATTTGGCAGTCCCTTACTTCATATCTGTCTCACGCAAGTAGTTGGCTGCGTCCCCCCATCCCGGTTGGGTCAATTCGTCAAGCCTCATCGGCTTCTGCCGAAAACTCTCCATGCGGTGCTGTACTTCTTGGAGATTGTGCCCATCACCCAGCCAGGTTCATCATCACTCAGCTTGCCGAGCTCTGAATCTTCTTCCTCATCTTCTTCCTCTTCCCCATCCTACTCATCGTTGGAAGTTGCAAGATCACTCAGACTATCTCTGATTGTGTTCCACATCTCTTCACATGTTGTTTCAGGGATTCTGGTTGTCCCGTCTGCGCTTTCAGCAGTCGTCATATCTTTCAGCTCTTGCATAATCGCTGTTTCTGCATCTTGAACTTGCTTTCTTGCCACCACGGTTTCCCTCTCCACATAATACTCAATCGATTTCTCTTTCTGTTTGTTGCTGAAAAAGTGCATTTCGTGTCTTTTCTCTGCCGCAAGCTTCTTTTTAGATCGTCAGCTGCGCAATGCTCCCAATGCTCGGACCCTTTCTACTTCCAAACCTCTCTTGCCTTCATTCACTTGGTGATGTCAACAAGTGCACTCCTTTGTCAATTTGCCGTATTTGCCAGTCGGAAGAGGAGAAAAGTTTTTTTTCAGAGCATTGACCATTGTATCGTGTGTTGACCTTGTTATTGGACAAGATGTTGCATGTTGCAAGATATAGACCACATGGAGGCAAGCTGAGACATGTACGTCAAGGTTCGTATGTTTGATCAACTCGAACAAAACAAAATCTGCGCTTTGACTGTCATTTCATTCTGAATAGTAACCCTCACCATAAGACATGACATGATAGTTAGTGTGTGTTTGGTGTATTATCCCAGCGATGTTTTTGGAGAAACATCACCTGACATCCTTTCCTTCGAAGAATTTCTTTTTTGTATGTATCAACCATGAGATATCAGCTGTCACTCACTTCAATGTGTCACTGAAAACAAACAAACAAATAACATCGGACCGACTTACTGCAAATTCCGGGACCGTTGGAATTGCCTGCAACTTGCAGCTATACGCAGCGGGGTAAAACTTAAGTTGAACGTGCAAGTTGACTGTCATTCATTCCATTGTGACTTGTAGCTTACTATATATTCCTCAGGACTTTCCACTTTTCATTATCATCTTCCTCACCTTTTCCACAACAGCAAGTCAGGGCTCCACATACACCTCAGCAGGGTAGGATTCAATCTCAACCAAGCCAAACGATGGCCACTTCTTCCAATGTGCCACTGGTCGAGACACAGCAGCAACGCAGAAACCAGTTAGTTCACCGTGACGCTGCAATTGCGGCCACTGACAACATGGCCCAGGAAACAAATTCCAAAACACTACGTACAACCGGACGCCACAATAATCGGCAGCAGCATGCAATTTGATGTGAGTAGCTCCACATCTATGTAAAAGGCGGTCAACGACCTATATCATGAATAGCTGGGGTACGTCGAGAGCTCCGTGACCAATTTATTACGGCCCACAATGGCAAACCTCCATGGTCGACGAAGCTGATTGTCCGCACAGTCCGCAAAACCAAACATCATGATGCCATCAGCTCTCGGATTTTGGCAGACGAATTTCGTGATAATGGTCCCTGGGAGTGGACAAAACAGGCTTTAAAGACCTTAGAGAAGACTACAGAGTCGGATATGGTTGAGGTAATAGCCGAATCTTGCTTTTAGAAGCCACGACTAATTGCTCATAGGTTTTCAACATGTCTGCCACTATGGCGAGGCAAGGAGGTCGGGTACAGCTAGAACAGTCCGATATGCGTCTTGCCTTGAATATGGCCAACATGTCTAAAGGAGCAATAGAGGAAACACAACAACTAATTAAGAAACCTCGCGCTGAAGTCCCGGAAGAGAACATACGAGGAGTTGAGTTTCCCAGTCATCAAATGATGAACACTGCGATAGAAACACACCCGGCAATGGTGTATAAAAATCAAACAGACGGCTGCCTCCCATGCCAAATTGGCAAAGCAAAGAATCCACAGACACTCTGGAGTCGCAAAGAAACTGCCGCAGATCTACCAGATCTGGCAGCACTGCCGCCCGGAACACCGCCTTCACCCGGAACACCATGTGCGCCACCAGGTCTGACTGACAGACATGAAAGTTCTGAAATAGAAGGTATGCCATCCTTGTGTGTGTATATACATTTTTCGCATCCCAACACTCCATTTTTCAATCATAATGCATATGCCAAGGATAGCAAGCACAATGAAGATTTTATTCCAGATTTGCTGAGTACACTATTTGCTACGTGGAAATACTGCTGATCTTGATTTTGAAGATGACAACAGCCTTTTGGGTGAATCTGAGGGTGCAGAAGAGAATTGATTGAGAGGAACAGGAGTTTTGAGTATTATCCTTATCTACCATTAGCGGACACTATGAAGTATATTGTAAAGGATATATTTATATGCACAATTAAAGAACAATGTAGTGATAAATGAAAACATACATGAAGAGGATAGAATGACTGCCAAAAGGCTGTTATTGATATTCCAGGCCAAAGTGGATAGTTGCATAATGCAGATACGCCTGTGGCAAAATGAGCGTCACCGGAGCGTTAACGATTTTTCGTCCTGTAAGTCAGGTTATTAAAATGTGAATTAGTTGTTGTCAACTATAATCATCATAGTGGCTGCCTCTATATGCCAATGAGAATGCGATACTCTCCCAGCACCATCATGACAATGAGCGTCAATGGAGCGTTAACGATCTTTTGTCCTGTAAGTTAAGTTATTCAAATGTGTATTAGTTGTTGTCATCTATAATTATTGTATTGGCCGCATTTATAGGCAAAACAGAATGCTGCACTCTCCCTGCCCCATCATGACAATGAGCGTCAATGGAGCGTCAACGATTTCTCGTCCTGTAAGTCAGGTTATTGAAATCTGAATTAGTCATTGTCATCTATAATCATTCTATTGGCCGCCTTTACAGGAAAAAGAGAATGCGATACTCTCCCTGCCCCATCTTGATAATGAGCATCAACAGAGCGACAATGATTTTTGGACTGGAATCTTGAGTAATCATGCTGGCAAATGATCACAGACATCTAAAAACATGGTTTTGACTGCCTGTAGAGGCTGATAAGCAAGAGAGGGTCCCGCGACAGCCTCCCAGACAATCAAAACCTAATTTGTTTTCAACGCTGCAACTCAGTGATCCTGAACGTTTTAGCCTATAAAACCGGCCAAAACTCCATATATAGTCATTAGCGGCCATCTCGCGCTATGATCAACCATCATGAAAGGCAAAATACAGTTGACGCTCCGTTGACACTCATTTTCAAGATCAGGCTGGGAGTGTGTCGCTTTCTCTTTGGACTATAAAGGTGGCCAATATAACGATTATGCATAACAAAAAACAAGTCACTTTTCAATTACCTGACTTACAAGACTAAAAATCGTTCACACTTCATTGATGCTCATTTTCAGAATGGGGTAGCCAGCGTGTTACTTTGGTTTCTGGCTTGAAAGGCGGCCACATCCTCATTTTTGGATGTTTGTAAGCAGTCGCCTTATAGATAACCAAGATCCAATACCAAAAATTGTTAACACTCCATCGACACTCATTTTCAAGATGGGACATGGAGCGTGTCTGTATTATTGATAGATATAAAGGCAGCCGATTGATCCGAAAAGAACAGTGTATCAAAGTCAATATTTTACGATTGGCAGTAGGATATTTACATGTGACTACAAATAGACAATCTGAAACAGAGAACCGGACATTGGAACTGACAGGTCTAGGCAATTCCGGGAAAACCTGCAGGTTGACGGGAACAAGTCCGGGTTTGCCCAGCCAATACCCATGGGGTCGGGTTTTGGACAGTTCTGGAACTGAACCGAACTGTTGCTGCGGTCCGAACCCGGACTGCTGGCTGGGTACCCAGACACATTGCTAACACTCTGTATGGATCGAAATTGGCCGTGCCGCCAGGTTCAACTCACTCTCGATGAGGTCGATCCCCTGTTCTGTTCCCGTTTCGAAACCTAATTCAGGATGATAGGTCAAGGGCCAACATACTGGAGCAAGGATAGCCATATATTTGAAGGACGTGCTTGATTGTTTTGAGCTTACCGACAGCAGTTTGCTTGGTCTTACAACTGATAATGCTTCCTCAAACTACTCGCTGACACACGAGCTGCAATCAACACTTGAGGCCTCTGGAATCGAGTGGCCGGCATTGAGGAACCACATACCATGCATGGAGCACATTATACAGCTGGCTTTAGGTGCATTCATGAGCAGTCTTGGTGTAAAAGCCCACACCAAGTCTTGGGAAGCCCATGAGTGTGATCAGCATTTTGGAGAGAATGAAAGCATAGGCATTGGGAAGAGTCAAAGACTTCAAAAAGAGGGCAATGCTAGATTCAACAAGGTGTTGGCCATGAGACTAGGTTTTGCAAAGATAATTGAGAAAGTCCGTATTGTATGAATTTTGAAAGTCCAGAAGCTGACCTTCATATAGCAGAGAATGCTTACTGAATTAATTATGCTGATACCTGGTCGCCGAAATGAGTTGATTGACATTCAAAAAGCCAATGTCCGCAGTGCGGTACTTCCGATTATGGATGTGAGGACACGTTGGATCTTTACACTGGAGTTGCTCGAGCACACCAACCGATTACAGGAATTCACACGCAAGTGCCTTCAAAATCCGAAATACAGTGAATACCAGCCACTCTTCACAACTCAGGATGAATGGACAATTGTCAAGTATGTCATTGACGTATTGAGGCCATTTCGATATTGGACCCTGTGGATGTCGACGAGGCATACCGTCACATTGCATCACGTCATCACAGCGTACAATGACATGTTCGATCCCATGGATGGCGTGATGCAAGCTTTGGCCAAGAAGAAGACTCAATGGAAGTAATACTTGTTCTTCGCTGTGAAGTTAGCTCGACAGAAGCTGTCCAAATACTACGCTGAGGAGACTGCAAAGACAGGTATGCTTCTCATTTCCGCACATATTCTTGTTCTCTTCCGGAAGTTGCGATCATTTAACACGTGGAACAAGGGAATGGATATTAATCCTGAGGACGAGACATCCTACACTTCACAATACCAGGAGGCCTCTCTAAAGTCTGTGGAGAATGAATACTGTGCCAAACAGCAACGTGTGCGAGTCAATAAACTCGAAACCATACCGAGCAGCAATCTCGTCCCCTCTGCAATGGTTTCATGGGTCCTATCAATCACCCTTTGATCCATATGATTTGTCCAGTGATGATGAGGAATACTTAACATCTAACAATGTGGCTGAGACGACACCCGGACGAAGTAATCGCGCAGCCCGCTTATTGACTGCCACCAGGCTCTGTTTGAATTCTCCTCCTGAAGCGCCAAAGAACTGGAGACTGATTAATCCAAATCTCAATGATTACAACTCCGATCCAATGGAAATTGGCAGTATATATTGGATACCATACACAACTAATTGGTGGCACCAACAGGAGGAAACGCACTCAAAGTATGCCGATCTCTCCAATATGGCACGCGACATATTCTCTATCATACCATACAGTGTCGGAGTGGAGGCCAGTTTTTCCCTTGGCCGAGATCTTAGTGGTTTGAGGCAGTCAAAAACCACAGATGAGATCCTTCGCGAAAAAGTCGTTGTAAGGCAGTTTGCTCAAGCCAATAACGGAATTTTGACAGACACTAACCCAGAATTGAATTCCACAAATACAGAAAATGACTTTGAAATGAAGCAAGAGGCGGAGCGAAGGAAATTGCACAGAATGGCCAAGCTTCAAGTCTTTTTGGAGATGTGGCAGGGCAGCCAAAACCTACTTGCTACCCAGAAGGAATCTCACACTCGAAACAAGCATTTGACCACTGTAGAATACATTTCGGACATGGAAGAGATCGTCAAAGCATCGTGGTCACTCTTTCAACATGATGGTGCGGCTGCATTCAAATTGTCAGAAAGATCACCTTTGTGACCAGCTTTGTCTGCAAAGGACCTCCCTGGAGGATGAACTCACATATTAAATGTTCGCTGAATCTGGAGAATCAACCTTCATCCAGTCAAATGTGATGCGGATAGCACACCTGAAAGCATTTCGGACACTGATGATTGGCTTAACTGGAATGGGGATTTAGATAATCCAAATGACAGCGAAGACGATTGCATGGTGGAGGTTGAATCTGACATAGAGCAAGACAATAGTAACGATAACGCGCAATGCCCACAGCAGCAGCATTTGAGTGCCACACCAAATTTTCCCGGATTGATTTGGCCTACACGTAATTCTAAGAGACCGGCTAAAAAGGTGTTGGTGATGGTCAATGCAATGGAAACGAGAAGGAATAAAGGAGTGAAAAAAATGTAGAACAGAATGTGTCAATGTTTCACCAGCTTCTTTAGGTATGTTGTCCGAGAGTTTTAGTTAGAGATATACTATTGCGGAATGGTGGGCCATAGCTTGTGGATATGGGTTGATAATCAGATGTATAGCAGGTGAAATGAAGCTTTTGGCAAGATACATAAATTTTTGTTGTGTCAGAGCGAACAGTGCAAGAATGGTACTGCACTCGGCTTTACCACATGGCCACGTCTCAATTCGTCAGAAAGACAACCAATAAGTTCAAATCATGATGGAAACAATTATCAATGTCAGCAGATGTTGAATTGACAATACATTAAAACGAGCGTCAATGGAGCGTCAATGATTTCTGGTATTGTAAGTATGGTAATTAAACTGTGATTTGGTCGCTGTTACACGTAACCAGTGTATTGGCAGCTATTATTGCCAATAAAGACACCACCATGGTCTCCGCCCCATTCTGAGAATCAGCGTCAATGGAATGTCAACGATTTTTAGCATTGCATTTTGGATAATTTATGTTCTTATTGGTTACAGATATCCATTTTTCAGATATTGGCTGCCTTTACCGGCAAAAACAACAGCGACATGCTCCCTGCCGCAACCTGAGAATGAGCATCAATGGAGTGTCAACGATTATTAACTTCACATCATAGGTAATTTATGTTCTGATTGGTTGCAGGCATCCATTGACCAGATATTGGCAGCCTCTACTGACAAAACCAACAGCAGCATGCTCCCTGCCGCATTATGAAAATGAGCGTTAATGGAGCGTCAACAGTTTTAGTTGTTGCATATTTGGTAATCATGGCATTGCACAGATTTTCACATTTATATCAGAAATATGAACTGCCCTGATAGGCCAAAATACAATATATCAAATGTGAAACACTGATTCCAAATTAATTGATATTGCAAGCTGCAAAGTATTGAAAAATGTATTATTTGACATTGAAAACACAATTTTGATATGATACTATTAACAAACTCCAAAAACAAGAGTCTGATATTAATCTATGGATGGACCCACTGGGCTACCTGCTGACAACCCACCCGATTCAGATCGGTTGGGAGTCTACCATTGAACCATACCCGAGTTGACGGTTCGGGTTTATTGACAACCCAGACCGCCAATTTGCCAGCGGTTCAGTTTGGACCCAGACTTGGACCCAAAGTGGCGGTCTGGAAACGTTGCTAACACTAGGCCTGTTTAATGGGCAAGATGTTCTGGAGACTTGTTCAGCCCTTAACTTCGGAGGATAAAGCCAAGACTCGACTTCTTGACCTTGTTCACTGTGATGTGATTGGGCCAAAGCAGACTCAGACAATGCTAGGTTATCACTATATTATTATGTTCACCGATGACTACTTGAGATTTACTGAAGTGTAATTCATCAAGCTGAAATCAGAGGCCCCTGTGAAGTTCAAGGAGTATGTTGCAAGGGTGGAGAAACAACATTTAAAGTCCAAGGTATGCTGGATCAGAGTTGATGGAGAAGGAGTGTATGGCAGCAGAGAGAAGTTTGTCGACTATCTGGTACAGGAGGGCATCATTAGGGAAATATCAGTGCCATACTCACAGCAGGGGAATGGGATATCGGACAGATGCAATCGAACAGTAATGGACACTGCGCAGTCCATGCTCAATCATGCTAGGATTCCAAATAACCTCTGTGCTAAGGCCGTTGCCAGAGCAGTATACATCAAAAACTGACTACTGACCAGAGCCCTCCCAAACTTGACTCCATTTGAGAGATGGACTTGAAAGAAGCCAGACATCTCACACCTTGATACTTTCAGTTGCTTAGCATTTGCCTGGATCCATGGAGATCTCCGAAAGAAGCTCGATAATCACCCCTACAAATGTGTCGTTCTCGGATATTTGGAAGAGACATCAACGCAGTGACAAGTATTGGATATCGCTACAGGCCGAGTCTTCATGGCCCAGGATATCAAATTTGATAAGTCCATCCTCTACCACCAGCTGTTGAGATCTCAACCAACAAAACTGATGCTCGAGCCAGCCAGCGAGCTTCCGAGTGGTGAGCCTGCTCCTTCTGTTGATCCTCCCCACCCGCTCTCAATGGCTAAACCTCAACCAATTAATCCAATTGACAACTCAGATGTCAATCTATCACCACCTCCTGATAGCCCGGAGCCAGATGGATTGCTCAAAAAGTTAGAGAGCAATCTAAAATCGATGGCTCCGGCATCATCATCTCACACTCGCCGTGGATGGAGTACAATCAGCATGGCCATGATGATTGAGCCAAGCCCAGATACTTACCGTGCTGCCTTGAACTCCGAGGATGCTGATCAATGGAAGGAAGCGATTGGCACAGAAGTGTCATCAATGGAGAGCCATGGAGTGTTTACCTTTGTTGAGAGGCCCCCTGGAGATGGTAACATGATCAAGAGACGATGGGTGATGGGCAGGAAGCTTCTAGCCAATGGTCAGACTGAAAAATGGAAGGTCCGACTAATTGGTCGTGGAGATCAGCAAAAGCCTGATTATTACAATGATATCACATCTCCAGTCATGATTCCGCCTCTGTTCAACTTGCCCTCAGCCTTGCAGCCAATCATGACCTTGAGATTGCCGTAGTTGACTTCCTGACTGCATTTCTTGGCTGCCCATTGCAAGAGACTCTCTATGTATGCCTCCCTGATGGCTAGTGGCCTGATATCCCCTATTGCCAAGCTCACCCAATCCTCAAGCTGAATAAGACCTTGTATGGCATCAAGCAGGCAAATAGAGAGTACTTTGAAGAAGTCTTCGACTTTATTGTCGATGATCTAGGCCTCCAAGCCTCTGTTGCAGCCCCTGGTCTTTTCTTCGGTGGCACACTTGGTAAACCAAATGGAGTTCTTATCCCCATGTACGTTGACGATATAATAATCATTGGCAGCTTGAAGCTCATTTCTTATATTGCTTCTCGGCTGTATGATGGATTCAAGGCAGCAGGCCATGTACCTGTGCCTGACACCTTCCAATATTTAGGCATGACTGTTACTCCAATTTGCAGCAAACGGTCAATTGCCATCGATCAGATCGGGTATATCAACCGAATACTTGACCGCTTTGAGATGGCCAACTGCCGACAGCGTTCAAGGCCATTGGAAGTGGGCCACAAGCCCCATGCCATCCAGACTGATAAGCAGCCTTTTGACACTGGAATGTACCAGAAGGCCGTTGGATCAATTCTCTATGCTGCCCTCGGCACTTGACCAGATATCACATATGCTATCACAGTCGTGGGCCGATATGAAGCCCAACCCTCCATGCTCCAATGGGAAGTGTTCAAGCACTTCCTCCACTACCTCCGCGGCACTAGTGAGTACAAACTTATAATCTATGATCCAAGACTCCAGCATGACTCCAACTCCATTGTATGCTACGCTGATGCCGACTTGAGGGGAGAAGTAGACTCTAGTAAGTCGACCTTGGGAATCATTATTTGTGGGCTGGGAATCTCATACTCTCGAGATCGAAGAAACAGACCTTAGTAGCCCAGTCCACAATGCATGCGGAGATGATTCCCACAGCATATGGCAAAGTCCAACTCAACTGGCTTTGAGATGTCATCTCTCAGACTGAACTTGGAACTGACATGACTCGATGTATCTTTAACGATGGGCTTAATTCTGTAACTTCGCTAAATTCAGGCTACTTTCAATCTTAAAGTTGACACCTACAATGAAAATCTCATACAAATCACAAAGCCATTGCCAAGGGCGAGATCGAGATCAAGTACATGGCTGGTACAGAGATGCTGGAGGATGCTCTCACTAAAGCCTTTGGGGGAGTAAAACTCGGCGAATTTGCAAAGGAAATTGATCCAAGGTAGATGGATGGACATTGGGCAGACATATGATATGGGATCTGGAGGACAAGGAGGAGGATATATGCTTTACTATTGCTTTCTCTTTTGTCCTATTGACTGTCTTTGAATTTAGTTCCATTTCACTTCACTCTCTTTGTCTATTGAAAGCCTTGGGCTCAAAGGGGAGTGTTGACTAAGGGATTTAGCCCGCAGGCTATTGAGACAAAGGCATGCACAAGATTTAGCAGCCATGGTAAGGAGACTATTTCCCCGCTAACCTCGGGCTTGGTGTGGGGACTATTTCTCCACCAACCTCAGGCTTGGTGTGGAGGCTATTTCTCCACTAACCTCGGGCTTGGTGCAGTGGCTATTTCTCCACAAGCCTCAGGCCTGATTAGTATTTTTCTCTTAGTGCTTGTGCTTAGTGCTTTCTCTTATTGATTCGCACTTTGTGATTGAGATGATTTCTTTCTTTATATATATATGTCTATCTTCTCTCTCTCTGTACAATAGACAGTTCAATCAATTATCATCTCTCTCACCCTCATTTGATTGTCTCATCATAGACGATCTCACAAATTCCACGGATACAACGCCCTTAGCTATCAGAAACGCACTGAAAGCATTACCGCCAGATCTTACAGGTGTATACATCAACATCTTGCGCAACATACCCGAGAAAGACCAAAAATTTGCACAAACTATGCTTCAATGGGTAGTTTGGGCTATACGTCCACTGACCCTCAAAGAGCTGACAATAGCTGTTGCCATACTACCTAAACACAGCTCCATGGCCCCGATGCATGATGACATGCAAACAGATCTGAGGAAGGTTCTTCAGTTAGTTCTCGGGCCGATGCTCAGAATACAAGACGATAAAACTGTCCATCTTGTTCATCAATCGGCGAAAGACTTCCTCAGTAACAATGTGGCAGCCAGGGCGAGTTCGTCCAGTCACCCCATATCCACTTTACGTGTCTCTTCCGCGGAGTCCAACCTGCAGCTTGCTTTGACTTGTTTAACTTATTTGAGTTTCGAAGAGAGCGAAGCTGGGCCTATAGAATATAGTTGGTACGATGCCTACCCGGAAATGGAAATTCGACAAAAGAACAGTCCATTTCTGGACTATGCTGCCACTCACTGGCCTGAACATGCAAGACACACTGACTCGACATGTGCAAAGCATCAGCTTTTGTGTAGCGCTTTCCGCAAACTATCAGAGTCCCCCCGAAAATTGGGTCTCGCCTACCAGGTTTATACTTTCTCCATGCGAAACAAGTTTGTGCAAACACCACCGCTTCAAGTTGCGGCTTCTTTTGGATTAGGCGCGTTGATCAAAGACATGTTGGATGAGGACCATGGCTGCCACATCAATGCTGGTGGTGGCATCTATGGCACTGCCCTCCAGACGGCCGCAGTAAAAGGTTGTGAGGCGATAATTTATCTACTACTCGATCGCGGAGCCGACATCAATGCTCAGGGCGGCTACTACGGCAACGTGCTACAGGCAGCTGCAAACGATGGTCAAAAGGCCTTGGTTCGCCTGCTACTCGATCGGGGAGCCAATATCAATACTCAGGGCGGCTACTACGACAACGCGCTCCAGGCAGCCGCAAACGGTGGTTACGAGACCATGGTTTGCCTGCTGCTTGACCGGGGAGCCGACATCAATGCTCAGGGCGGCTACTATGGCAACGCGCTCCAGGCAGCCGCAAACGGTGGTCACGAGACCCCAGTTCGCCTGCTGCTCAACATGGGAGCCGAAATCAATGCTCAGGGTGGCAAACATGGTAATGCGCTCCAGGCAGCCGCAAAGTTTGGTAACGAGGCCATCGTTTGCATGCTGCTCGACCGGGGAGCCGACATCAATTCTCAGGGCGGCCTCCATGGCAACGCTCTCCAGGCTGCCGCAAAAGTCGGTGATGAGGCTGTAGTTCGCCTGCTGCTTGACCGGGGAGCCGACATCAATGCTCATGGTGGCGTACACA
>Ga0307515_10004415_pt1 | contig 29125 bp, 26 predicted proteins | sample 17_EM_MG_FD_194513 | JGI IMG/M metagenome (GOLD analysis project Ga0307515, IMG submission 194513) | Populus trichocarpa ectomycorrhiza microbial communities from riparian zone in the Pacific Northwest, United States - 17_EM | ecosystem: Host-associated > Plants > Roots > Unclassified | place... | reverse complement strand
AAGCGGCCAAGCAAGCAAGCAAGCTGACGATTTATTTCAAACAAGCCAAGCAAGCGAGCTCAAGGTGTCAAAAATTGCAAGCAAGCAAGCTGAGGCTGCTCAGCTTGGCTTGCTTGCTTATTACCAACTCTGCGTACGAGGCAGGAGCGTATTCGTTTGAAACGCGCAACGATTTCAAGCTCTTGAACGTAGCTTCGCGATCGGTACTCGTGAGGACACCGAGCATTTCGGTAAAGACACACCCTAATGAGAATACATCAGCGGGGAAACCTCGCTTGCGCTGATCAGCGACTTCGGGCGCTGCATAGAGTCGCGTAAAACCAGTGGGGGATTCAGTTTCTGCATCAGCAGCTCGAGCATATGAGCGAGTGATGCCAAAATCTGCCAGATATATCTTGTATTTAGCTTCGGGTGATTGACCACCGCCATGTCTGCGCTTGACCAGCAGGTTCTTAGGCTTGATATCCATATGCTTGGTCAATTTCCGGTGAAGGAACCTGAGTGTGCTGGCCAGACAGCCGAAGAAAGTGTATACAGCATGGAGTTTGGGGAACGCAGGTTCAAAATGTATGATGCCTCCTGATTTGGGATAATCAGCTATGATGCCTTCGAGGAAACTGTCCAAGTTCTGTTCGGCTGCAGGATATAAGAGGATTGAAAACTCTTGTTTGAAGGTATATGTGCCGACAACTTGCACAATGTGCGAGTGTGGTAACCGTCGGAGGTGCTCGACTTCTTTCAAGGCGTTGGAGCGTTTCAAGGTACGATTACACTTAATGGTTTTGCGAGCCAGGAGAATTCTTCTGCAACGGACTTTCTGGACAATGGTGCTACCAGAGCTGCCTAAGAACTCTTCGACTTGAAGAATCTCGGAAATCTTCGCTGCTTCGTTTGGTTTGAATTGGGCATGTTCACCTCTGCCAGACCAATTCTTCTCATCGAGGGTTGATGGAATCAGATCTCGAGACTTTAGAAGATTGTACCAGGAGCTCCTGCATGCACATTAGTAAAATGGAGATGTTTATTTCTCAAATTGAAAATCGCAGCTTCAATACGCCCTATTGCATAGATTTCCACCAAGGCTCTTCAAATACTCGGTAGACTTTATTGTTAGGCACTTACGAAGTTTGACGTTGCATAATCTAACACAATACTAATACCATTGAGCTTCACTAAGCATTAGACACTGACATTGCACCAAATAGATAACCGTCGCTTGTAGGCAAACGATGCATGTAAGCATTCGAAGTCTGGAAATCGCAATCGAATCATTACACTATAGGCGACAAAACAATCCAGTGCGCATCGCTTCCCCATACAGTACAACCAGAGACGATGCAAGGAAAGTATTGTGTCATGAGAAAGAACATTTGGGAAACCCACCTTGAAATTGCGGATTCTTGATGTGAGCTGAAGTTACCCGTAGTTGCAGTCCGAAAGGTTGCCACGCTGCTACGCACACTCTTGGCCGTTACATAGGTAGAGTTGCTGGCCGAGCTAAGCCTATTCGCTATTTCAGGAGCATCAAATGTAGGCAATTTATCTGCAATCCGCGCGGATGCTCCATTGCCGTGTATTGGAATCGGCCTAGGTTCCAATTCTTCCAATACATCTCGACTTTCTATCTCATCCGAGTCTGATTCATCGGTATCCAGGAACAGGTACGAGCTACGTTCGCTCTCGTCTAAGGGTGTAGAAGTTGGATCTAGAGCTGCTAGGCTGGAGTGTTTTGATTGCATTTCCGCTAATGTATTAGGCCGAACGATAGCTGAATATGTCCAGTAATTGGCCTTTGAAAGAGCATGTAGGGCCCCCTGCCCACTTAGCGCACTGCAGTGTCGTGTAGAGGGTTGAGGCTTGGAATTATCAATGGACTATTGGAGAGTAACAGTGGAGTCCATGTTGCGCATAGCAGGCTCATTACCTCATTACCCAGATTACCTCAGTAAGCTCAGACGTTACCTCAGCAAGCTCAGACCGTAGAATCAATTAGCGGACATACGTATATCCGCAAGCGGATATCGCTAACCTTTTTTGTCAAAAAGTTGATTCTATGGTAATGCTGGTTAACGTATCTAGATGCCCCGCGCCTAGTGTTTTCGCAGTCGTCTCCAATGTAACACACCAAAAGTTTTTAGAGTGAGCTGCTGCATGGAGGCCAAGGGCGCCAACGGTGCCTGCCTATCTACCAAAGCAGTTAGAAAGGGTGGAGGAAAACCCCTATCCACGTTGCGAGTAAGTGATAATACGCGCCGTGTAGCTTGAGCCCTGGGGAGCCGTAACATACTCAGCTGTGTTTCGCTACCCGAGCTGAAGATTAGATTCGCCAAGACGTCCACTGTAGATCCCGCGTGCGACTAGTCTATTCAACCGTGCAAGAAGTCTAAAGCTTGGCTGAGTCAATTACGAGGCGAGCCCAGGTACCAGGTCTCTACTGGGCCTCATTAAATACAGATGTGAACAGAGTAGCCTTACCATCGTGAAAATTTGAAGGATTTACAATGACGCACATTCAGCGCGTAGCATATTTCGAAAGTGGTGTTTAGAAATATATTTTGCACTAGGTATACAACTACGGTAATTATGCTTGGAGAGAAGAAAGAGAGATCTAGCCGCCTATTTTTCGTCATTTTCAGAGTATTCGAAGCACAGCATGAAACATAACTGTTCTATAATCGTCTGGATAGGTTCCAGTCAAGAGGAAGACGTCTTATTAATCGAGCCTGCTAGCAACATATGGAAGGCATGGAAGGCCTCTCTACAGACCTTCAGAGTATCGCCATTTTGGTGCTATAGAGAACTAGCACTCGCACAAAGAAGTAGAAGGAAATAATAGTACAAAAAGTGTGAAGGATGATAGGAGAAATGGGCATGACCAATTTTCATCACCAGAAATGGAATGCCAAGGCAAGAAGATTAGCTACAGGCCTACCAAGATGGTTCAAAAGAGCCCAAGCAGATCATCACCAAGCGTGGCCACTAGCCGTGAATTCGTCTATTGTAAGTCGTACGTCATGAGCCATCAGTGGCTGTTGTGGGGTCCGCCGTAATGGTAGGGCATATTCGGAGGGTCGTTGACCGCAGGGTCTGCAGGCGGATATCCAAACAGCACATTGGCGGAATTATTATGTTGGTATCCCAGGGGGTGCATATATGGTCCTCCAGCGAAATGTGAGTATGTCTGCTGTGGATAGATATCAGAGGGACCGGCTCCGGCTCCAATGTCCCTGTCGGGAGCTTTACCCCGAGAGTCTGTGAGTGGACGAATTGTCATCTGAAGCTGTTCATTATGCTTTGCAAACATTTTTGTCGAATATTTAGAGGCAAGGTGACTTTGGTTATCTCCCATGTCTCCGTACAAACTCAAGGCAGCCCTGCCAACCTCCTTTGAGAACTTCTTCTCCCATGTCTGCGAGCGGTGCTTCCAGATACCAGCTTCCTTATTAGCAGCTTCAACCTCCTGCTGGAGCTTGATGTTCTGAATGAGCGTGTCGAGCATTTCCTTGCTCTGGCCTTTCGTGTACCCGTCGACAAGATTAGATAGTCCGGAACCCATGTCATGTTGTTGAGCCAACGCAACGGAATTGGAATCAGCTAGTCCAGGACCAGGAATAGTGAGGCCGAGACGCTGAGCAATTAGAAACACGGGAGCAAGTTCCTCAGGAGTAGCACGCTGGCCGCTAACGTGCTTCAGAAGCCTCTCGAGGTCCTTGCAGTAAGCACGAAGCACTTGATTCTCGCCAGACAGATGCATTCGCTCGTCCTGCATCATATTCAGATCGTTCTCCATGTTACGCTGATTATGGACGAACTGGACAGCCTGATTTTGATATTCATCAAGTTGCGTCCTAAAGGAAGCAAGTTGCTCTGCAAGATACGCAAGGTAGCGGTGAGATTTAGGACAATTTGCTGGGATTGGACGTCTGCCTGCGTACAAGGGCATGAAAGGACCTGGCGAAAACGGAGTATGGTCCATAATCTCTGGTAGAGCAGAGAGGATATTTTCTGGGATACCGCTAGGCCAAATGGATAGGAGGGCCTGGAGAAGCCCAGTTCCGGTGAACGTGTTTTCGTCGCTTTTCGCACTGTATCTGCTCTCGCTGCCGTCGGTTTGCATTCCCTCACTAACATAGTTCCGAGGAGGGGATTTGACAACCTGATTTCTAGTTGTAGGTACCGAATTTCCGTCTAATGCTCGAAGAGCAGTTGCGATAGCGAAGCCGCGCTCACTTGGAGAAAGCGCTAGGTCAGTCGCCTTCCCTTTACCCTTACTGCCACGAGATGTAGCGGGGGATTCTGGGAGCAAGGAATTGCCACGGCCTCGCTTGACAGTGGGTGAACGCATAGAATCTGAAGATTTGGTCCTACCGTGGGGGTTGAACTTCGGAGGTGGCGTAACGGGCGTCGGAGGGGATGACCATTTCGGCTGAAGTGGATGTTCACGCTCCTTGGAGTACTTCGAAGTTTGAGGCTGGCTACTCTCTACGGGCGTGGTCGGTGACTCAGGGAGTTCCATTGACTTCACTGGCGGTGCAGCTAGAGTAGGTTTCTTCCCGCTGAATGGATTGATCGGCTCTTTCGGGCGGTTAGCTTTCAACATCCGGTGATAAAGGGATAGCACGGACGGCTTGCCTCCGTCGATGCAACTGAGATATTCAGAGCCACCTGTAATCTTCGAAGTATTTTCCTCTTTAACAACATTAATAGCCGTAGTGGGAGTTTCAGTTCCCGGACCAGCACGTGCAACGCTGACTTCTTGTGCATCCTCCATAGGAGTACCCGAAGAATTGCTGTTGATAGAATGGCTATCTGTTACGTAAGGGTTTTGGGATGAGTGTTGAGTGCGGAAAGACATGCGGTCATTGATGGAGGAGGTAGGCCGGCTATCTTCGACTTCACGATTGCCGGGAGAGGCTCCAAGATAGCGATCGACGTGTGGCGATGGGTTGTGGGAGATGTCAACGTTTGGATGACGGTAGAAGTGGGTGTTTGACTGTGTATGATTTGTCACAGATGCCTTCTCTTCACGCTCCATGGCCGCTTTAGTATTCACAAAAGCTAGAACGTTGGGACCCTTATAGCCTTCTTCAGCTGCCATCATGTACTCTTCTTTCGTGAAAGTGGCAGATGGAAAGTTCTGGTAAGTGTTTTCGCTTATTTGGAACAGAGAAAACTTCTGCTCGTCAATTTTAGACCAGTGTTGCTTCGGTGGCTCTCCTGCAGCTGGTTCGTGACTGAAGGCGTCTTTTCCCAATCTGAGGTGTTCCTCGTGTCGACGGTTGGCACGTTCGGCATATGACTCAGGTGCGGCCTAGGCATTATCAACAAAATGAGGTGAGTGAGTGAAGCACTGCAATTCCACTTACCAGTCCGTGACGTTCATCATGAATCTCCTTACGGCGTCGCTGGGCTTGAGCAGCCAGCAGACTAGAGGCATGTTCATTGTGACTGGCACCGTCTTTGCTCCGAAGTTTCTCTAACAGTTCAATGTTCTTCTGTCCATATCCAGTAGCTCTCGTGACATCCTTCAGCGGCGCATGTTCTGGCCCCAGGCTTTGGTACGACGGGTACTTGTTTAATGTAGGTCGAGGAGAGCTCGGTGGAGATGCTGGCGCGTTGTGGCAGAGCTGTGAAGAGGTAAAGTAGTCAGTATCAGAGATGCTACCGTTATTATACATCTGTTGTCTAAAGCCGTTACTAGTCTCTAATAATACCTCCCACATTTCCCCTAGTGGACCCCGCACGGCGCCTTCATCCGCTACAGTATCACGGCTCCAATAGCTGAACGAGTGTGCATCAAAGGGAGCCCCCCCTTTGTTGTCAGTTTGAAGGGAGGTTGGTGCGTGAGAAGAACGTGACCAGGCTGGTAGTTCGTTCCAACTTCCAGGTTCATAGTTAGGAAAGCCATTCTCACTGCTGTCAGGTTGAACATCTGGCTTGACGTTTTGGCTGGCGCCCTTCGAAGCAGGATAGAATGCTGGTTTCTTCTCATCAGAAGCTGTCGACAATGACTCTATTGCTATGGAGCACCTTAGCTGGTGGCGATCTTGAGAGCTATTCTCCATCAAGGCTGCCTCCGAGGCTTTGCGACTTTTGGTAGGACCCCGTGGGGCTGAATCTCCACCGCGTCTGTCCATGGTGTGGTGCTGTTTGGACGTGAAATAAGTATATTGAATTGCGCGTAGAGAGAATGGTTTCCAAAAGTGCTGAAAGAATAGCGAAAGGATAGCGCAATGGAGGGCTTATCCTCTCTATCGCTCTAGCTGAGCGCGAGGTGACTGTGTGTTGATCGATGAGGTGTGATAAGATTGAAGGGAGCAAAACAATAGACAAAACAAGCACGAAGAGTGCACGTCCGGGCTGGATAATTAGCTGGCCGAATTTTCAGTGAATAACATAGCTTATGTCGTCACTGTCTAACGAGAGATTAATGAACTGGTGAAGTGAGCAAAAACGACGGTGAAGAATATAAGTCGTTTCTGCAAGTTCTCTCTGCGAGTTGATGATATTAAATGCCTGCAAGGCTATGTAAGGCTTCAGCAACTGCTCCAAGTCTTCAAACGGCCTTTTGGTAGTCTGACCGCGATTCTAACATTCTACCTGACGGCTGGCCAGGATCTCGCGGAGCGTCTGAGGACCTTGAAGACATTATTGCGCTATAGAATATAAGATCGGGGTGATTCTGGCTGCATTGCAGGTCTGTCTACAATGCAGAAGAAATAGAGCGCCTTGTATAAGACAAATATGAGAATACTTCGATGCCGAGTAGATGTGAGACATTTTGACGTTTAGGACTAAAGCACCTGAATAAATGCCTGTAAGTGCCTGTAAGGAATCCTAAGACAGAGAGCCTATACTCACCCTATTAACCTCGTGGAACCATGGCCATGGAGCGGTCTCTCCCAAATACTCATAGAATGGGGTGCTGCAGCAGCTTACCTGAGTACCGATCCGCCCTATCTCTCCGAGTACAAGTAGAGGGAATGAATACCACTGCTCATGAAACTAGCTTCGATTACTTCTGTTCTGTATGTAACCCTTAGCTGCGTGCCTTAGCTACTGCAAATGCTATCGACATGCGTCAGCCCGGCTACAGAGAATCCTACACTATAGGCAAGGCATAAAGCTAAAGGAGCCAACCTTATCAAAGGTATTCCAGAAAGCGCCGAGTACATTATTCTTCCAAAAATGCCTACCAAAGCCGCTTGTAACAAGTTCATGCCAACTTCATTTATGAGCCCGGGATTACCCATCACCAGTTCACTTCTTCGCCTTTCCCTTGGCTGGTGCCTTCCCTTTTGCACCGCCACGGCCCTTCGGCTTGACATCATCACTATCGTCCTCGATCTCATCATCCTCATCCTGGGCTTTTGCCCTTTTCCCCTTCCTGGACTTCTGCGGTGCGGCTTTCTTGGGAGCAGCCTTCTTCTTCGGCTGTTTAACGTACTTGTCCTTTGAGAGATCTGCGTCTTCTTCCTCATCATCCTTAATTTCATCAATGACTTCACCCTCGTCGGATTCGTCAATGGCTTCTTCGAGATCGGGCTTCTCTTTGGCAGCTTTCTTCGGCGCGACAACGTTGCTTGCTTTCATGAACGGTAGGGGATGCGATTGTTGGTTATATCTAGTTGCACAATTCTGTTAGCTTGCACAGATTACCGTTGGAGGAAAACTCACAATCTAGTGAAAGTAGCCTTCGTCTGCGTTGCCAGGTTGACATCCTTCTGATCCATATAACCAACACCGAGCTCTGAAATGGCGTCGAAGTCATCTTTGGTAAGGAAGTAGCTGTCCATAAGTTCGATGACATCCCCCACAGCCTCTTTGCCCTTTAGTTCCAGTTTCTTGATAAGTTGCGTCCACAAAACTGGAATATACTCCTGCCGAATCTCATGTCTGTCGCCAGATGAACGCAAGCGCATATGACCCTGAATTTCTTTGACCATCCTAGCCAATTTCTGCTGACTACTGTTCTTGCCCAACCACGAAGTGAAATTAGTCTTGAAGCCTGCCATGCTGCCAGATATGCAGCTGGCAGGTTTGACAAAGCTGAATACCGCGTGTGTTGGCATGAGACTCCATTGCTGTTGGGAACCGTGAATCATCCGGTCGACCAGGTCGCCGTCACTGATACTCTCCGCAGCCTTGTCCACCAGTTCCAGCTGCTTCAAGTTCTTTTCTCTGCCAGAGTATCTGAGCGCTTGGATAGGGTTCGTACCTAAATAGTTCTCCTGGAGCATCAAGTAGCTAAACTCGTGATCGTTGAAGTACAGCTCGATCTTGTCATTCAGTGTGGCCTTGCTACTTTCTGAGAACATACCGCCTCCAAGAATCTTCGATGTGATATCCCAAGGTTTAAGAATGACATGCTTCTCCCAAGATTTGGACATCTCTTGACTCTTGTCGAAGTCCATCGCTTCCTGGTCCAATTTGGCGGTGGAGATCATATTCACCACTTGACGTATATCAGCGTTACTCCCTTCGATGAGGGCATTGATGACTGGAGCTGGCATTTTCAAGCCTTCGCGGAAAGCGATTGATGCGATTCTCGATCTGATATTATCCACAGTCGGTCGTCTGAAAGGGAGATCATATGTGCAGCCATCGAATGGCTTCATTTTCGGTAGGCGCCGATCATTGCAAATCAGGATCATAGGAATTTGAGTTTTCCTGCAGATAGCAGCCAAAGCTCCAACACCACCTCGATCTCCAGCAGACATGCCATCAACTTCATCCATAATGAGAACAAGTTTCTTCTTGGAGGCTTCGACCTTTTGTCCTTCTCCTGCAAAGTAGCCGAAAAGCGAGGTGGTACTCAGAACGCCCTTCAGACCGGATTCGACCAATTTCTTGCTTCGAGTATCACTTGCGTTGCTTTCGACAACATCGTAGCCCTCGAGTTTAGCCACAAGGTGTGCTGCGGTCGTTTTGCCAATACCAGGCGGTCCATGAATGATGACAGCTCTAAAGACGCCGCTACCATCTGGACCGGCCATTTTGAACCCCGTCTGCTGGTTTTTGGAGAATCTTTGGAGCCACCTCTGCAACTTCTCGACCGCAGCTTTATTGCCACAGATTTGGTTAAGGCTAGTTGGAGCATATTTGACTGTCCAGAGTCTGTTGTCCACTGCTGGTTCATTAGTCTTACCAGAAGACATAGCAGCTTTGCCTCCTCCGGCTCCGCCAACGCCACCGACTCTGCGCTCTTCCTTGTCCATTTCAGCGGCCATTTCCTTGATCTTCTTTATTTCTTCCTGTTGCTTTTGCTCGTAAGCAGCAGCAGCTTTACCATCCCCGCCATTTGCGGGAAGTCGACGGATGAGCTCGAATAGACCATTTTCATCAATTGTCTTGATATTATTCTCCCTAATCTTTTCGAGCTTCCTGGGTCCAGCATCGGAACCTAGCACCACATAGCTCGTCTTCTTGCTGGGCGCCGTTGTAATCTTGCCTCCATAACGCTTTATCAATTTCTGACCCTCTTCTCGGTCAAGAATCTGTCCCACACCAGTAAACACAAATGTCAACCCAGCCAGGCAGTTTTCAGCTCCAGTAGGAATCTCTGCAGCACCCGCCATAGGTGGAGGAGCGTGGTTAGCTGCACCACCAGCACGCCAGTTGAATTTCGCCGGTGCATCTGATTGTGGTGGTGGGGTGGGTGGTCGAACTAAGGGGATGCTATCGTAAATGGCCTGGACTGCAGAGCTCTCAGCCACCTCTTCCTTCTTCGCACGCTTCTTAGCAGGGGATTTCTTGGTGTCTTTAGGTGGACGTCCTCTTCCTTTCTTTGGGGGATTATCTTCCTCATCCTCCTCGAGTTCGACCGACTTGCGTTTCTTGCTTGTAGTAGGCTTCTTAGTATTTCCTTTAGCAGGCTTGTCTACTAGTATCCGTTCATCGTCGTCTGGGTCGAGGAAGTTATCATCCCGGTCCACATCCTTCATGTCAACATCCTCAGCATTAGGGACAAAGTCATCCTCTTCCTTGACCAGCTTCTTCTGGTCACGCTTCTTTGGGGATATACGGTGTGGTAACACAACTTCATCCTCGTCTTCGTCTTCCACATAATCATCCCCTCGAATGTCATTCTTGAATAACCCAGCGAACAGATCGTCCGCGCCATCGAAATCGTCGTCCTGAAATTCATCATCATCCTCCACAGGGTGGTACGTCATAGGCTTCTTCACTCGCGCAGAGGATTTGCCTTTCGCCGCTTTGCCCTTAGCTTTCGCGGGCGGTTTTTTAGGAGTGGACTCTGCGGACCTCTTAGGTCTGACAGGTTCGGTTCGTTTGGGCTTGTTCTTGCTACCGAAGTAGTCCAATGTAGTCGTGGCTTGACCCTCCGGCGACGGAGCTCGTTTGCTACTTAACTACAGTCAGCACCCGTCGTAACTTGAGAAACTTCAAATCTTGTAACTCACATTTGCTTCTTCGGCGTCGGCTTCTTAGGCGAGGGCTTTTTAGGTCTGGCATATGTAAGCTTCACTCTGCTGGTCCATTTCTCTCCCACTCACTTCTCGTCGTAGTCTTCATCGTCAGAATCATCAATCACCCTACGAGCGCCTCTGACTTGCTTCTTGCTGATTTTACCACTCTGTAGACGTGTGATACGCCGATTAGCGACCATTTTGTAATGAGAGCATTGGCAGGGTCGATAGAAGACGAGAGCGATGACAATCGAGAATAAGGACGGAAGAGGTGACCGAAGCAAAGTGAGGAGATCCATACCACATCTTTTTTCGGCGTGCTCTGGCTCTGGTTCTCCTGCGGCTGTCTGCCTCCACCAAAAAAGCTGCGAATGTCCGCCGGCATTCTATCTATCTCCACCCAAAACACAACACAGTACAAACAGTAGGTTGTGATTGTGAGTCAATTCAATATACAAGATAGCGAGACAAGAATGGTGGCACCAAAAGAACTCGTCGTCACCAGACCGCAAATTCCGCTTTTGGGGGACACTGAGGGAATTGGAAAGCACGTCCCAACGCGTTCTCATTGCGGAGTTGATTTCGCGACCTAATCACGTGCACCGCACCCCCGACATCTAATTCTTGGCGCTCAAACCTCGACGAAAGCTCACCACCAAGCACAAACACCCTAGCCCGCTCCAGCTCGCAACCATGCCGCCGCCCAGGCTACTGCCGCACCTCTCGATGCAATTGGGCCGCCCGGCTATTGCTCCTTCACGACCATGCCGTAAATCGCCCTTTCAGCTAATATGTATCTTGTGGTTATGTTTTCGAGCATTCTAGCTAAACTACAACTCCAGGCCAGCACCCCGCCTTCCCGCTCCCCTCCTTCCTCTCCTCCCGTCCCTTCTCTAGCACGCCGCGACCTCTCGACTGGCTGATGCCAAAAGGCGGCGAAAACAAGAAGTCCCGCAAAGGGCGGTGCCGAGTTCCCACCGGAGGCTCGACCCGGGGCACAACGGTCGTCTGGGGCGACTACGGACTGCGAATGCGCGACCACGATCGGCGGATTTCCGCTGCCCAGCTCAAGATTGCCGAGGAGACCATCAAGAAGCGGCTGCGTGGAATGAAATACCGGCTGTACATGCGAGTCGCAGCGAATATCGGCGTATATACGTCCGGCAATGAGAGTCGTATGGGGAAGGGAAAGGGCAGTTTCGATCATTGGGCGAGTAGGGTTGCGGTTAGTAAGATTATTTTTGAGATTAGGGGCGATCTGCACGAGCAGGTGGTGCGGGATGCGCTTCGGCTGGCTGGGAATAAGCTACCTGGTGAGTTTGAGTTGTAGTGTTTGATTTGTTATGTGGTAGGGTTGGGAGACTGACGGCTGCAGGGCTGTATGAGTTCGTGAAGAAGGGCGATCCGCCGGTTATGGGCATCTCGAAGGTGGGCGTTAATGGTATCACGGCGGAAGACCTGAAGAGGCCGCGAAGGAAGCTGCTATTAGAACAGACGGCGGTACGGTTACCGGCTACTGTGTGATAGCTTTGTATTATATCTTGTTGGCATCCGGGGGTTGGTACATCATGAAAATATCATAGACAGAGCTTGATCGAATCAGACCTGTATTTGTACGTCACGTCTCAAACAGTGTCTACTGCATGTAGCCTTATCAGCAGAACATCCACATGTCTCACGCATTGCTTCCTCTATGGGAGGACTCTTTCATGTATATTATGCAGTTCGGGCATAAGTCCTAACTTGATCATCTAGTTATGCCTTCCTGAATGGCTTCAGATGCTGATCCAAAACTCTATCGCATGGCAAGCACTAAACAAACGGCCCTCGCGTGTGCGCTTTTCTTAACAGTTCATGAAATACTGTGACCTGTACCTAATCTCTTCTCGGTCTCACACCTCGCCATCCAGCCATCAGCTCATCCCTCAAAAACCTGCACGTCACATTGAATCATCCCCAAAATTAGATCAGCTCGTCTCAGTACACCTTATTAACTCTTCAGCATATCATATCTTAATCTTACCCCTGTAGTCCTAAAATGAGAACCACTCAACGCTCTTAAGCCAACGCAGGCGCCACGACAAAAAGCCCTACCCCAATCGCCAGCAATGAGAGAAACAACAGCGAGACGCCAGGGCACCAAGCGAAATGACCGAATACCGTATAAGGCAACGATGGATACACTCAATCCCCCGAGCACCGCCAAACCCGTGCTCCAAACATCCAAATACAACCGAGCTACCGGAACTCAGTCGTACAAACCAAAAAAGAACGCATCCAGACAGCTCAACTCCGAGAAAATGTAGTATTCATAGCACATAATATCGTAACCGAGCCCAACATCTCCTTTTCCGCTCTGCATTCCAGCAGAGTGACTTTGTATTGTATTTTATATTTCATAAAGCGACGGCGGCATCAGACTTTGCGTGTAATTGAACGAGATGTTCCAATTAAAGCGGGCTAGCCTAGCTCATCAGTGGTCAGAGACTGTTGCAACTCTTTCTCTTTGCGGGACAATGATCAAATGCTCCAGCTGCCAGCTGCAGCGAGAAAGAAGGGCTGGATTGGGTTGAACTTAGGCTTGGGATGGAACTAACGCTGGAACCAGTTGAACCTGCGCCGATCGCCCGCGCCGGCCGCTTCCAGCTGCACGCTGCGTTCGTAGAGTTCCTGCGGTACGTGTTAGCTGTGCTCCTTCCTATCCTTCTATTCCCACCGGGCTAAACAATAAGGGGAATGAGGGGGTGAAATGATGGGGGGCGGATTGGGTGAACTGTACTCACATCATCGTCCTTAACAATCTTCGCATCCAGAATCAACTGCCTCACATCATCGCTCCGCTGCAGCGTCGGATACGGCGTCCCCTGCGCACGCTGAACGCCGACAATAACCTCCCCCATAATCTCAAACTTGCGCCAATTGATCCGCTCCTTCCCAACCACGCCCCCAGGCGGCGCCTCTCTGGAATCCCTGCTGCCGACTGCGCCCTGAAACACCGAGACGCCGGGATGCGGCGAGAAGGCCGGCGGGCCCTTCTTGTCGCCGACGAACGTCGAGTTGCCCTCGGCCGCCGACACCAGGTCGCGGCGGTGCAGCGGCAGATACGGGATGCGCTCGCCGGACGAGTTCTCCCATGCGAGGCGGTACGCGAAGTGCGACTTCTGCGTCCCCATTAGGATCTCCAGCTTCATGAAGTCGCGCGCCGCCGCCTGGGGCACGAGGTCGCGCGTGGCGACAAGGCGGTGCACGGCGGTGCCCTTGATGCCCGCGAGCACCGCGCCGAGCGAGTTGTAGTTATTGAGCTCGCGCAGCTTGCGCGCGACCTTCATGAACTTCTCCAGCATCAGCGCGCGGTGCTTCGGCTTATCGCGCAGCAGGATGTAGTTGGTGACGAGGTAGGCGACGTGGTTGAAGTGCTCGATCATCCGGTTGACGTTTTCGAGGCTCTTGCACCGCTTCTTTTCTTCCGAGTTCATGCTCACGTGCCGCACGAGATCGCGCGGCCGGATGGATGAGAACATGGTCCAGTCCATTCGGGTCAGCTCTTTTGCAATATTTTCTTCGGATTCCGCCATGACTAAATGCCATTGTAATTTTGATAAAGGCCGTATTGGGTTAGGTACAAGCTGACTGGCCTGCCGCTGTGCCCACTCCACCGCGTTGAGCATGGCTCGTGAAGAGCTACTGGAGGATACTGCCGTTGACAGCATAGATCTAGATGTATTTGTGGTTGTACTTCGCGAGATCACCTGGCCATCGGATCCCATAGACATGTGACCAATTCCCTTCGAGAATTCATCATCCTCAGAGTCTTCGTCAAGAACGTTATGGAATGTCTGAACAGGTTCGGGGTTGTCACGATTCTTATCGCAGCATGCCCAGTCGGTGTCATCATCTTCAGCGACAATTTCTAGGTCTTGCAGCATTTCTCTTGCGGCAATTGAAAATATCCTATTGCTCGCCAGGCTGGAGACAAATCTCCGCATTGTCCGTCGTGTTTTGGGGTAAGCAAAATCGCCAGGATAGCAGCTCACCCATTGCTGCAAGATTGCAAGATGCCGTAACTGTGCAATGGTCCTGATCATCTGTGGATCCTTATCGCGACTGAGCCCTTCGAAGCGTCTGATTATTGTCTCTAATAGCTGGCTTGGCGCGGCGAACCTCCGGTATAGCGCTAAAAAGATGGCAACAAATTTGGAGTCGTTTTTTGATAGTGGCTGGGCAAGCAATCGATCAACAAGCTGATCAAACGTGTAACCTTTCTCATCAGAAGGTAGTTCAGATACGACACTCTGCTCTTGATCCGAAGACTGGGCTTCGATGTCGAATGATTCATATCCCGGAGACTCTTCAAGGTCCAAAAATGTATGACCAGTTGTATCGCTAGGGTTGTATCTGTGGGATTTGGGATTTCCGGTGTCTGTCTCATATGGCCCTGGTGTTCGAGCTTTAAGTCTTGAGCCGGAAAACTCAGAGCTAGCTCGTTCATGTCTTCGTGTCCAAGTTTCACGAGGCGACACATGACGTACAGCCGATGAATTGGCTCTTCGACGTGTTGTAGTGGCTTGTGATTGCGCTGAAAGTGTTATTAGTAATTCTCCAATGCATATGTCCAAGTTTAGAGTTCTAGACATAAAATGTAAGGTATTTGAAGGATTATATCCAAGTAGGAGGTTGACATGAATTTTGAAAAATCCCAAAGCGTTAGAGTGATGGAAGTAGGTTAGAGGCATAGGAGATTTCAACCACCTACCCCGTCTTGCTGAGATGATTAGCCGCAGTATTACAGAAAGACATCGCTTCTGTGATTCTGAAGAGGAATCCTGTGTTTGAAATGTGTTGATATCAGCGTGCGCTGATTTCGCTTCTTGATCAACCATGCTGGGATCGACCTCCCGGTTAACCGGATGGTTGTCGCATTTGCAAGCAACAAGAACAGAAGGCAGATGTGCTTGATGGAGTGCGTCTGGTTCAAGGAACTCGGTTAGCACATTTATTAATCAGATAAGGACCCTATACGTTTGCAAAAGATTGAAAAGGTGCTGGCCCCGTAAATTAAGGAATACTGACTTAATGTTTCAGGCACACGCTCTAGACTCTGTAGATTCATAACATCGTATATTGTGATAGCCCCATCTATTCGGGGGGTTGCATAGTCATCAATCGTATCCGGCCATTTGATGCAGTTTCCTTCTCCAATATATACCTCACTAAACGACAACTCCAAAAGCCGCACGACGTATGAAACACCATCGATTAACATTTTCCGAGAAGCGATATTTGGAGAAGCAGTGTTCTGAAGATTGAGTGCTCGCCGAATGAAGGAGGATTTCCCAGCGTCATGAACGCCTATGACACCGATGTTGATATCCTGCATCATGGTGGTGGTATCATTTCCCTGAGACTAAACCATACGAGTTAGCTCTAAGGACCACCCTAGTAATTCAAAGGTACAACCACAACAACACTCACTGTTATAGATAGTGTGGGTGACCTAGGGCTAGGCAACGACTCAGCCAAGATAGACGGCCGACTTTTGATATGGGTGGGGGAGAGAGGACCTTCTGTGTCTGAAGAACCATCCGGAGAGCTTGAAGAGCCATCTTCGCCTGCAGCCTCATCTGCTTGGGGAAAATTGTAGCGCTGGAAGAAAGGATCACCGACGATTTCTTCGTCGTCGGCCAGCTCACCGCTAGCAGTATCGCCTAAATGCTCATTGTCGGGGCCATCTAGGTGGCTCTTCGAAACCATAGGTGCAGAGTAGGCGCGACTTTTGAGGCCAGGACGTTTGGTGGCGAAACCGGTAGGGTTCTGAGCTGACTCCCTGCGCGGAGGTTGCTCGTACGATTGCGAGCTTTTAATCTTCTCCCGCTTTTGCTTGGGATCCGAGGACGACGGCCTAGTAGGATTCCGACTGCTTTGTCCGGAGGAGCAGGCAGCTCGACCTGTGGCAGGCATAGTGTCACGCCGCCGCCGAGGAGGAGGGGGAGTAGTGTGTAGGTTACGAGCAGGAGACGGTTAAAGCGCTTATGACAGGCGGTAGCGAGCCGCTTCTCGCGATTCCAAGTGAAGTGTTGCTGCCAGACATTGGATTTCAAAGAAAAGATCAGCAGTCTAAGCAGTCGAAAGGTGGGCTCCAGCAAAAAGTCTGATAGGCCTAAACACTGAGGTATATGTAAACGCCGTGATCACCGGCAGGCCACGCGGGCATAAGCGATAGCCCTGCAAGCTCCACTCCACGCAGCGCAGGAGCACGGGACAAATTAGGAGCCCCCGAGCTCGTCGGCGGCGATCACCACCGGCGGACCATGAGAATTTTCAGTCCAGGGGGGGAGAACAACCGGCAATTCAGCCAATCAACCAGCCAAGAGATGGTGATAGCCGTTGGTCCGCCTTGCAAGGCCTCGGGTGCGGAGAGGGAGGGAGGGGGAGGGAATTGCAGGTGGGAGTATTTTACTGCAAGGCTGTTATTTGCGGGCTGAGGCCACGCCTCAGCAGCCGTTTCTGGGAAGAGGCTTGTACAAGTAGACCCCGAGCTTCTACTCTCTCTCATGATCCAATCTAGCGACTACATCTCGTCACCGAGACGAAACACTGCAGCCGCTCTGGGACACGCAGGAGATAGGAACGCACATTGGCACACTGCCCAGCTGTCTCCTCAGACTCGTCACGCCTCACACATACGCGGCCATCACCACATGCAGAGCGATTGCATGTGTTTGGTGTTCAAACGCGAAACAGCAGAGGGATTGAAGAGCATGTCATGCGAAGTGCAGCCTCTCCGGCTTAAACTTGTGGCATGTTGCAACCATGCTGTTGGGGGAATGCTTCATTAGATGCCGACACATTTACTCCGACGGAGCACCACCAACCACCAACCCCAATCATCTATATTTCTCGATCGGGTCATGGAAGCGATGGGCTGCGATGGCTGCTACACACGTTCTAGCTCGCATGCCCGGTCTTGTAGTTGGGGCCGCATCTACACAACGCGAACTCCTTTCCACCCATCTTTCTCCGTCAGAAATTGCTATTCGGAATCGCCGACCGATTCTACTTTCCCAAATTGGCACTCGTTGCTTTCCCTTCCTTCGGTCAATTAGCACAAAGTCAATTTGCACCTGGTTTTCCCCCATTGGTTGTTGCATTTGTTGTTGGCGCAGCGACTTCTTGGCAGGCAAGTGCTCGCTGCCAAAGGGTGAGACAGCAATCACAAATCACGCGAAACTGAATCGCTGCACTTGGCTACAATCACATGCAGCGCTTGTGTTGACATCCTTCGAGATTCAGAAATAGCAGATGAGTTCCCATCACATCTTCACATCCCTACTTTACATCCCTACCTCACACTCTCCATCCTCCAATTATCTTTTCGCGCCTAACAACTCCAGAACATGCGGGTCTAGGATGCAAGAAACACGTGTGAAAGGCGGCTCGACCCGTGCGGAGCACTTCCGCCAATTACTGATTCGGCAGACGTCTCACCCCCGCGCCAGGAGCATCACCTTCCACTTCCTCCAACCAACGAGCGCATCACAGACCAGGAACAGCACAGGGCATCTATCTCGCGGCATCAACGGCATCAACAGATAACAATGCCACTGCAATTAGTCAACTAAGAATGCATTACGTCGCGAAGATAGATAGCTCCACCTGGTACTCCCCACTTGAGATATAGACATCCCGCCTCTCTTGACAAAAGGAAAATATTTAATTTTCTCCAACTCCACCTGGTAATCTCAACCATCAACGCGAGCATCCTCCAAACGACGTTGAGATCTGTAACTAGGTTTAACCCCGGGAATTCCATGAGCGGCGTCAGCTTCTAGTAGCAAACCTAGAGTTCCCGAGCGATCGGAGGCCTAACTTAGCCACGTTATTAATGCATATCGCACCGTCTCGGTTCCGATATTGAAGCAAAATGTTGAATGTCAGAAGATGCATCCGGCTCCTCCGCCTTGCTGCAACTGAGCCTTCTCTCGACGGCTTCCAAAATTGGGGCTGGGCGCTAAGCGAAATTAAACGAAAGTGTGAAGGCATGTGGAACGTACTTTGATTTGGACACGAGCTCTTCACCCGCTTCTATCAATGGCTTCGAGAGGAGATTTGCCAGAAGGTGAACAGACTGAAACATCTTCGCCAATTCACTCTGCTCTGGGAGCTACAGTTCACTGCTCTGAGCCACTTTTCACATATATTTCTCAAACTCGCCTCTTCCGACTTCCTAATTCACAGGCATAACCACCATCGAAAAGTAGATCTCTATCGATATCCTGAGAGTGAGTAAAAGAAATAGTGTCTCCATTCACTTTGAAGTACCACTCGCGCTATGCTTACTTGATGTGTTCCTGGATTTTCTGGAATGTTTCCATATTGAAAAGTTCCAATGTAATGTCTTCCATGTCAATTATTGCATCGTCTGAAGTGATCCGAAACGGTTCATCTTGTATATTTTGACTCATTAGCACTAGATCCCTTCACCCCAATACGTAACACAATAATGTGCTGGCATACAGCTGCTATGGTTCTACACGTCGTTTCCTTTAAATGCCCTTCTCGGCAGTCTTTTGTTTCATACAATACAGCAACGGCTACCATAATGACACGCCACCCTCTGTTTTCTTTCCTCAAATCTTATTACTTCTAGACTATAAGATTCATTTGTGGAAGGCTATTCCCAGGCTCTATCACAGATTTCTGAGTCACTAAAACACAGTTCATGAATGCCACTGATCTTCCCAGAAACCAAATTACGCCTAGGCACTTATTTCCAAAAAGCTGAGCCCATCCTGCGTCATAACAGCGCAGACAGAACACTCTTGAAAGACCTCAATAGGGAACTGGCAGACTCAAGCTCACGTTGAAGCGCGGGAGAACAAGACCGAAAATATAACAGAGCAAGGCGCAGCACCTCCCTACGAACGATCCATCGACAGTAGTGACCCAAATTCCGAACCTGCTAGTAATATGCCGGAGTATGGCCAAGAAACTCTTGAAGTCTACCTCCTTAAACAAACGTGGCGGCCATCCACTTCTTCCACGAGTTACTTCCCTATCAAGTGAATGATCCAGTGAACGCGCAGAAGGGAGCCGTAGCAATCATCAACATAACACATACCGTCAAAAGTCCCGTCCGCCCTCTCGTAGTAGAGACCGAGGTCGCCGTCGCTCTCGGAGTTTAGATACAGAGCGCAGAACCCACAAGCACCAACACTCACCCAGCACCACCAGGACTCTCTCAACCAACCCCGCAGCCTCTCCTTCAGCCCCGCCCGCCAGCCGCCTGCAGGCCCGCACAACTCAACCGCTTACACGATGAGTGGCGGCGCCAGCCATGCCTCCCCTCGCCCTCTCACCTTACTCTCATGCAAACTCAAGCCTCTCCGCATCCTTTCCCCTCCCGCTCTTACAGATTCTAGACGAATTCGTCACTCCCGCACGTCATCGCTACCGCAAACCGCACTCTCGCACTCCACCCCCAACCTACAAATTCCGCAAAGGCCTTGCCGCATTCTTCAAGGATCTGGGTTTGTTGGGAGCGCTGGAGCTGGAGCCGGGGGAACTGGAGCAGGTGGAGCTGGAGTGGGCGATCGGCCTTCCCCCCCTCAACTGCGACGTCGGTGGCGTGGAGCGAGAGATTGCAGGGTGGTGTCACGGAGGAAATGAGGGAGGTGTTTTATGAACTTGGGCGGGCGACGGCAGCGGCGGGGAGGAGCGGAAGGAGCGGGTAGGGTAGGTTGAATTAAACGCGGACTGGTTGCGTGGGACGAGGTTCGGGAGGACGCCTGGCCGCAGTAGGAGTGGTGAGTGAAGGCGGGAGAGGGATCGGCATGGTGGGAGCGGGCGAGGGGCGAGGGGTTTGCGAGGGCTTGGGGCTTGGAGGGGATTTTCTGGGGTGAGTTGGCTGTGCCAGCGCCGTGGTCAGAGAGATGGCGATTGTGTTGTGTACCAGCTTGTCTATTCTAGGTAGACGAAGAAGCTGTAAAGATGGCCCTCCGCTCCTTTGCTATGAATAGTGATTTTAGAGGTTGTTTCCAAGGTTTGTGATGCACGGCGGGGTTTGATATTCGGCAGACGAGGTTGTTGATAGCGAATCTAGGCAGAGCGAGGCAACATGAGTTGTGTTGAATTTGCTAGAACATGCAACGATAGCTGTACGAACAGAGGTCGTTGTGTTGTAGTAAAGGGGCTGCTGTGAATAGATTCTACAAAGGGGTATCACGTATGGGCTGACAGCCTACTTACTCGTATGGTTGGCAAAATAACCTAATCCTGCTTTTTCACCCTGAACTCGCATACCAACACATACCCTTTCATGGCACTCATTTTGAATCGAGTAAGTGAAATGGCGAAGATGCTGTTGGCTGGAGTATTGATCCTCATGTCTGTGCTTTCCAGCTAGGAGGCGTATGAGTCAATTCTTATCATTTGAGTAGGGGTTGAGTTGTGACGGGCATGAGCAGCCAATGCTTTTATGGGCCACTATATCTATATTGTCTCCGTGCACTGTGCTCTCCAGAAGCCAATGCACGGTCTATTTTCAAATACCTTTGTGGGGTTCCAGAACAAGAAAATTTTAAGCTTCAACAAATCAGGAACGTCGAGAAACTGACCGGACAGATGCTTGAAGCAAAGTATTACGATTTTCCGCGAGAAAATATGGACCATAATCTAGTTATTAGCCGTCTCGTTCGCCGGATAATGCTGCTTCAAAAGCTACGGCCTGATACAATGAATACATCTGCACGTTCTTTCTGCACCTCGCAGTTGGTCTGCAAGAGGCGTTTTGTGGAAACTAGCTTTCTTCTACGGCATTTAGGCCTTTACTATGACAAACTGCATCTCTATAACGCTATTTGCTTTGTTCTGGCTGTACACCTCTCATCAATTCCGGTGGTTAGCGCAGCCACGTCTGCACGGCCTTTTTGTAGGGGAAGTTTTGGTATTTTTGCTGTTTAAGGGAAAGTTAATAAAACGCGCTAACCACCGGACGCGCCTGGGTGCTGTATGCTAGCCGACGCTAACAGTAAGAAACAAAAAGGTTTGGAAGGCCGTTGATTCGAGATGCTGCCATGACGGTTCTTTTTGAGGCTCCACAGGCGGCGGAAGCGATCCGAGACCATGCTTCGGGATCCGCATAACTGACCCTCTGATGTCCGAGACAGGGATGCTGGGTAGCAAAGGCTTAATCTTTGAAGAAATCTTGACAATGCTGTGGTTAACAATGCTGTGGTTGACCTGCATGGAAAGATATTTTCATGAGGCGGTATTGCGGTATTTTTTTTTTCTATATTACTTTTAAACGAGATGACCTGGTCCAGTTCACAATGGTGTCGCAGATCTCCCGTCTTACCATGCAGATTATCAAGGAGGGGGCAGTTCTAGAGATAGCGGCATCGACCGTATCATGGATCTGATAATCGGCAACGACGATGCTTTGTATGGCCACTCTGGATCGTGGCGATTCCGAAGTGAGGAAAGTACGCCATTTTCGGATCTGGAGAGATACAGTACACCGCCTGTTGGTCTTGGCGATCAGACGGGATAATTTCTTACGTTTTTAAGTACCAAGCACGACCATTTTAACGTATTTCTACCTATTTGAGATAATTCCGCGCAGTTTGATCGGCACGATCAACACGCACTTACAACGAGATGCAAAGAGGTAGTGTACAGCACGAGCTGCTCGACTGCACGCAATGACATGATGCCTGGTGAACGTGCGTATCGCAGGTTTTGTAATGCGACTCAGGGCGGGGCCACAGCAGCAGGATGCTCAAACATGTTTCTTGAAATCGCAGTGATCCCCAGGCGTGTAGATGAGGTCGTGATAGGGGCATCGTCCGGACTTCGGCAAGCCCCATCAGGCTCCTTGACAGCTGTGACAAGGCTGCGGGTGGGAAATTATAGCGCACGAGGATGGCTCCAACCCCTGAAACAACCGACTCTGGAGACGCCATCGGATTAGGGTGCACTTCAAAGGAGCTGAAGCTTCCACGCCTGAAACTGCAACAGCTCCGTCTTGTTCGTCCCGCTCGTCTGGCGCCTTATGAGACTTGGAAGGCGATTTGCTGTGGGGCCCACCCCCTGCGGCGTCATGCGCGCAGTTAGTACATCACAGGTGTCCGAATCGAGGAGTGTTTTCTATCGATGCATGGAAGCGAGACGGCCGACAAATGGCAGACATATAGCAAGGGCAACAATAATCAATCAGATGCACGGCTATGCAATGGGCCAGAGTGGTGGCTAGCCGCTTTGAACTGCACTCGTCCAGAAACGGAGATGAATTGAGATGCAAGCACCATGCCGTTCGCACGACCAACCGTCGAGAGGAGAACCACTAAGGGATGCTAAGCCATCTGGCGTCTACCATCACAAGCACTACCGTTGCGCGCTGAAAATGCCCGAGATGCTGTGATACTTATACGGCAGCTTTCTCCCAACCGTCGGGCGGTGGCGATCAGGCACGACACCACGGTAACACGGCATTCTTCGTTGCCGTTAATGCTTTACCGTGCATCACTAGATGCTTCGCCTGCCCGTGGTTTATGAGGAGAGCCGAGCGCACGTCGCCAGGCACAAAGCCCAGGAAGCGGGGGGTGATTGGCTGTGAGGATGCCAGTCCCTGCGGCTTCCCGAGTAAGTCATCATCCCGAGACCTTGGGGTTGGAATGTCAACACCAAAAATCAACTCAGACCAACTCCAGATCAACTCCAACGGCTAATATCGACTCCAAGCAGCCACAGCTGCCGCGCTCCAAGTCCAACCCCAATCGCGCCAATACCTTCAAGCCAAGGCCCGATCTCCCGCTCGACCCTCGAGAGCTCTGTCGGCGTCTGGACCTCGTCAAGATCGAAGGGGATGTGGTCAAGGGCAGACGCAAGAGTCTGGGTGGCCAATTGACCCCCGGCTCGCCCTCACAGCCAGCGTCTTTTGCCATCGAAACCCTCCTCGCGAAGAGCCTCGAGCACCACCGCAGCTTCGATGTCGATCAGGTGCTACAGCGACGGAGTGGAGCAGCTCCGAGTCCCGCACCAGGCCGTCTCGCTCGACCAAGTTCCCCCCGGCCCAGCCCCCCCCAAAAAGAGCTATCAAAGCGCCTCGAAACGCACTCTCGGGCGGACAAGGACAAGAGCAAGCGCAGCACCGCAACCAGCACCGCGATCGCTGTCACCTGCATGCCGCCAATCCCTAAAACTTCCGCCAAAAACGCCTCATCTGCAGATCCCAATCCATCTTCCAATCCACTTCGCTCTCCACCATCGGGCTACTCCAAAAAATTTCGTCCCCAATTGAAGACCCTCGCCAACCCGTCCAAAAACTCCTCCACCAACACTCCCCTCACCTCCCCCCTCCCTTACACCGCAACCTCCTTCACCTCCACCAACATCTTCGACTCGGCCAAGGTCCACCCGCTCTCTCATCAGGCCTTGACCATGTACTCTAATCCTCTTGTGCCCCTCTCGCCTGGAGATAGATCCGCTCAGCAATTGACCCCCGGGCAACTCGCCCAAATACGTCGACGAACCCTCCAAACCACCGACCGTCTCGCCGCTCGGAACCAATTCTCCAATTCTACAAAATGGACGCCGAAGTCGAGAGTCCCGCAGAATTTCATCCCGAATACCTACTCCTACGCCCCGCACCTTCACCCTGACACCGACTTCATCGACCTCTCCCTCCACGGCCCGGGCTCTACCGTCGTCCCCCTAGCACGCAGCGCCAGCGAGGGCCAGAAACGAAAACATAGGCCTCGCAGCACAGCCTTCGAGCAGTTCTCCACCGCCCGGCCCTCCATCGTCACGGGCGCCAACGTTTCGCCTATCCCCCGCTCCGCTCAGCCCTATATCGACCGGTCTCAGCTGGACGAGGAAATCTCCTCGGAAGACCGCCCCAGCACTGGTGGCAACCGGCCCACCGTCAACTTTTCCTTGCGGCGGCGGCTCTCCCGCGAGGGCGCGACCGGCAACGCAGCCGCCCAGCGCGCCAGCACGGGCGGACAACGCTCCTCACGAGTCTTGAACGGCGAAGGCGTCGGCAACCGCAACTCGCGGGCGCTGGGCGGCGAGTTTTTCGCGCAGCGGCGCAGCGCGCGGTACTCGAAGGACGGCGTCACGCTGACGCCTGGCATGACTAACGTACAACGCGTCGAGAAACAGGACAGCATGGAGGCGAAGCGGCGACGTCCCCGACGCGAGGGCGAGGGTGGCGGTGGCGGCGGCATCGAGATGGGCAGCTCGCCCGTCCTGCCCGCCCTCTCGCCTTTCCCGCCGCTCACGATGCCCAGTCAGACCAACCTCGACCTAGCCGGCGTGGGCCGGCACGGCAGCATCGGCCAGATGGCAGCGACCCCCGCGGGCAAGCAGCTCAGCAACGACCACCTGAACGGGCCGATGCCCGGACAGCCAAACAACGGGCACATCAACGCGCAGCAGCAGCAGCTGAACCGCCCGCCCAGCGCCGGCCAGCTCTCGGGCCACAGCAGCCGTCGCACCAGCGGCGCCGGGCCGGGCCTCACGCACGCTCATACGGTGTCACTCCGCCGTAGTGGGGAGGCAACGCACCCGACGTCACCTGTCCACCGCCGCAAGAGCAGCGGCAGCGCTCAGATCCGTCTTAGCAACGCGCATATTGTCAGCCAGGTCGATCGCCAGAAGAGCGGGGGGAAGCTGAGCATCTTTCCTACGCCGTCACCGTCGCCGTCGCCTATGCTTGCCTCTGCTTCTGGAACTGGAGCTGGCGCTGGCGGAGTAGGGATAGGGGCAGGAGCAATGGGACCCACGCCCGCCGACCGCGCCTCCAAGCGCGCCTCCCGCATCGCCGCACAGCACGCGCCGATCCCGCTGATGCTGCAGGGCGCGGGGCAGAGCCAGAGCGGGACGGAGAGTGAGACGGGAACTCCGACCGGGATGAAGAGACACAGCCAAGGCCAGATGTACCCATCCGTCGGCGTTCCGCCGCGCCAGAGGCTGCAGGGCGCGGGGCAGAGCCAGAGCGGGACGGAGAGCGAGACGGGAACTCCGACCAAGATGAAGAGACACAGCCAAGGCCAGATGTACCCATCCGTCGGCGTTCCGCCGCGCCAGAGGCCGCGCCGCAGCAGCGCCGCCTCGCCACTGCCTGTCATCCCGTCCCACACGGAGCTGGATCCGCGCGAATGGTCTCGGTCTCCGCAGCAGCAGCAACAGCAACACCGCGGCCGGCAGCCCCGCCACTCCCTCCCTGCCCGCACCTCCGTCCCCATCCCCGCATCCCCGCCCCGCTCCAAATCCCGCACTTCGCTGCACTCCTTCCACTCGACCAAATCCATCAAGTCGGTCAAGAGCACCAAATCGACCAAATCGACCAAATCGACTTTCTCGCTCGGGAGCACAAAGTCCCAGAGGAATACCCTCCAGAAGCGCCGCAAGAGCGACCCTAGACACGTCACGCAGGAGCAGCTGGATGCGCTGGCGGTGCTGACGGCGCCGGTGCCGCCGCCGGATGGGGCGATGACGGAGGCGAGTTTGAAGTTTCTGGAGGAGCAGAGGCGGAGGTTGGCGGAGAAGAAGAGGAGGGAGAGTTTGGTTAGTTCGAGAAGAGGAGGTGGTGGTGGGGGCAGGGATTCGAGCGCTGAGGGGAGTGTGAGGGGGGGTGTGACTGCGGGTTCTGTGGCTGGTTCCGGGACCAGCCCTGGCCCCGGCAGCGGCCCCGGCAACAACCGCACCTCTGGCCTCGCGCGCCGGCCCGAGAGCGTGATGAGCGGGACCAGCGTCAGCGTTAGCGTCACGGAGCCGTTCCCCGTCTTCAAGGGCAAGGGTAAAGAGAAAGTTGACGATTTCTCTGCCCCGCCCTCGGCGTCCGTCTCGGTGTCCGAGAAGCAGTTCGGTGCCGGCTGGGAGCGCGAGAGCATAGTGCTGGCGAAGGGGGAGAGCTTGACGGGGTTGACGCCCGAGAGCGTGAGGCTGTTGCGCGAAAGGGAGAAGTTGGTGCGCTGGAAGGCGGAGCGCGAGAAGGCGGAGTTTGAGCGCAAGGAGAGGGAGAGGGAGAGGGTTGCGGCGGCGAATGAGAAGTGGGATGCAGGGGAGAAGGGAGAGAAGAAGAAGAAGAAGACGGGGTGTCTGGGGGGGTTGTGGCCGTTTTAGGGGAGTGAGAGATAGAGTGAGAGGAGGTAGGTGGAGAGGCTTGTTGGCGTAGCACTCACGCTCGTGTGGATTTAATTTTTGGAGGGGCTGTATATTTGGGTTTATGAGATACGAGTTTCTTTGGGTTTTGACCGGATAGTGGGGTTAAAAGTCGATCACTAATATATCTCCTATAATACGGGAAAGATACTCGGTTTACGTCTGATATTGGTTCTGGGCTTATTGCGTGTGAAGTGGTTTGGAGAATCCTATATCAGCGGCCGCTTTCGACCATAAACACGCTGACGGACGAAAGCAGCAAAAGCCACCTGGCCTTGCCGAACTTCTATATTGATAGATAACGTTAATCTCCAAACGCTCTTCGACACCCAAAGTATTACTCGGCAGACTTTGACCGATGTCAGCAAGAGTCAGGCGACCTAGCACAGTGTCCAGATGTCGATTAGGAGGAAAGATGGCAGTGTCCGGCATCCATCCAGAACCGCAACGCAACCCATCACGCCTATCCGCCGACAGAAAGACTAAAGGATTAATGAAGGCACAGGGCTTGAAGATAAAATAATAGGGGTGGGTAAGAAAGTTGCCTGCTGGCAACTTGCAACGCCGACGCCAATACTGCTGCATCCAATGTACAGCAGGCTGCAATGTCTTCTTCTCCAGTCCAGGGATGGCTCTGTGGGACGTTATGGTGCTGGATTGGTGGCAGGTCTTGCGGCGCTTTCTTGTGGAAGGGCTCGTGCTGTAAAATACGCAAGGCGGGCTGGGCCACTTCACCTCTTCAACCGGCGCGAGGATGTCATGTGAAGGTTTTGTCTATTTGTTAGTCTGCCAACAACCAAACAGCTAGCTATGAAAAGACTAGGAAGGAAATGGAAAAGCAAGATTTAAAGAAGTGTAAATACTCAGGGTAGCCTGAGAAAATTCCATCTCTTTGAGCATGTAAGTGGGCTTCAACCTGTGCCAGCAAAAGGAAATTTTGTCTACATACTAGTACCCAATGCTAATCTCTTAAATATTCACGTGAATATAGACCGGAAGGGCTCTTACATTATGTCTCAATGGCAGTTTCAATAGCAGCCTCAAGTTCGGAACAAATAGCAATGATAAAGCATTTACCAAGATAAGTGCCTCTGCCAGAAGGCAGCTACATGGAAGGGTATCAAGGTGAGAGGTACCCCGCAATTTTTGGGTACCTATGGCACCGCGATTCGCGGTCGGACAAATCAGAATCGTTGGGAAGGTCTTGGCGAAACGTCGGTGTTGTTGATCAGGTGAGTAATTAGCTAAAATGTATCTTTATTTTAATCCAAAACAGAGCTAAAATAGTCTGAAAACATGCCTAGCCGGCGGAAATATCCGGAGCCATATAAAATAGCACCCTACCCGCCAAAATTAGCTCAGGTAAAACCTCTCAATTGGAAACCCATCTGAGATATCCGTGGGCAAACCCGTATATATGGCCAAGTTCGTTGATGAAGTTATTCATCGAAGCTACCTTAGCTTCAACTTCCTTCCGCTTTAGTTCCCAGCCACACGGGCGATATACCCTTAGAAGGAGCCTCCTCAAACGTTCCCCATTAGGGTCTTCATGACTGCGATGATTCAAGAAGCCTCCGGGGTGATATGCTTGTACTACGTGAATCTTATGGCCTTCGATATACGTCTCGTTGACTTCTCCATTTTCTGCGCCTCTCATCGACGAACATAGCTTCCTAGCGATATCGTGTGTACCACCACCCCATTTTATATTAAGGGTGCTGCATTGGCATGAAACAATGATCTTTGGTTTGATCATTTGCAACATCTCCCGAGTTACGTTATACGCTTCGCACATTGCCCGGTCTTTTTCATTCTCATTCATCATTTTGATGCGACGGTCGTCTAGCAGTGTGCGAATATCAAGGATGATAACATCGGCTAGCGTAAGGCCTATCTCTCTTAAGCAGACTTGCTATTAAGCAAGCCGAAGGGCCTGATTTGGGCAAGCCAGCAAGCCAAAAGAGGGTCTACTTGCTTGCTTGCTTGCCCGCTTAATAGGAAATATATATATATAATTTTAGCAGAGATCTGAAGTTCGTGATAGATTTTTGGTGTTGTAGATAAACGATTTTGGATATTTCTGAGTATGCAAATGGAGCAAACAGGACTATTTAGGTAACACCAGCCGCGTGGCTCAAAGCTCTATCGACGCGTCGGACGAATACGAAGCTTGGAAGACTCTGCCGCCACTACTAGACGATTACCCATTAGCGACTCAGCCGAAGCTCGCATGGACGGCTCTTAATATCTTCTTCTTCTTCTTCTTCTATAGTACTGAATTAATTTTTTTGATGGGTTGTTATTTGTCGGGTCACCTAATACAAGGGACGTGCTTAGGGACTTGCTTACCCCACAGGCCTGCGGTCGACAAGGTTCTTGTCCAACAATTATTCAACAAACAAGCTGTTTGTTAGCGACTCAGTCAATCGAGACATAAGCACGGCAAAAGGGTCGCGCAAGCCTGTACGATTGGATTGTCTATAAACGAGAATCTAAAGCTAAAGAAAGGAAAGGAGAAGAAGGGGAGCGCCGCT